>WFLX010172404.1_pt1 | contig 26833 bp, 20 predicted proteins | sample 4967041 | NCBI WGS metagenome assembly WFLX01 (sample SAMN12857096, study PRJNA449069) | gut metagenome | isolation source: stool from male and female vole | host: Microtus ochrogaster | place: USA:Florida | collected 2017
ATAATCAATTATGAGCATGCATACAGGCTGGTATTTCAATATATAGAGACTTTTTATAATACAGTAAGAATTCATAGTCATTGTGGGTATCTGTCACCTGATGAATACGAAAAGAGGTATATGAAGAAATTAAAAGATTTGGAGAGACAAGCAGGATAACATAACAGATGTTATAGAGAAAAGTTCACGTTTAACTTGTACTTTTTCTTGACACAGTACCAGGCAGCCGGAATCAGGTAGGCGGAATTGTTGGGGTAAATTATGGTAGGATTGAAAATTGCAGTTTTAGCGGATTTGTCACAGGTGATAATGAGGTAGGCGGAATTGCGGGGGTAAATGCTGCCGGAGGAACAATACGCAGATGTAAAGCCCAAGCTACCATAATAGGAAATCATTCCACAGGCGGCATCGTGGGTAACAACTGCGGAGTCCTGAATAATTGCAGTAATTTGGGAGCAATCAATATCTACAGCACTGAGGTTTCCTATGGCTTGGAGGATATCACCGTGGAAAGCTTAGAGGATATCAATAGTGCGTCCAATGTGGCGGCTCACACGGACAGCGGAGGAATTGCAGGTATTTCATCGGGAAAAATATATTATTGTGCCAATGTGGGTACGGTTGGCTATTATCATGTGGGATATAATGCGGGCGGTATTGTGGGGCGGCTTTCTCAGGGATATTTACAGAATTGTACCAATACGGGTCATGTTATGGGAAGAAAGGACGTAGGCGGAATCGTAGGTCAGATGGAGCCTTTTTTGGAGATTCAGTATCTGGGTGACAGATTGCAGAGACTGGATAGAGAGACGGACAAATTGATTGACCTGTTGGATGCGGCTCATAAGGATTTAAGCGGCTACGGAAAATCTGCTAACACTGCTGCAAAGGGGGTTACTTCGGAATTAAGAAAGGTAAGTCAGGCGGGAAGCGCTCTTTCTAATACCGCTATTGACTTATGGTATATCTATAATCAGGAGCTTACAGGTATTAGCAATGATTTAAAGATATTAAATGAGGAATGGACGAATCAAAGTGAGGCAGACAAGGAACAAGGTAATGTTTCGGATGTGACGGTCAGTTCGGGAAATGTAAGTGACATACTTGGTGACATAAAAGACGACATAGAAAACGACAATAATGTCAACATAGGGAATGGCAATGAAAACTTGACAATTCAAGTTCCAAATGACACAGAGAGCTACAAAGCGGCGCTTAGAAAATTTGGTGATAATACCGGAGCTCATTTAGATAAAATGACATCTGCTACCAATGATAGCTGCGGCGGCATCAGGGATAATTTGCAAATCGTGAACAGTGGAATGGAAGCTGCGGGCAACGGTCTGGAAAAGCTTGTGAATACCTTGGAGGAAGGTACTGATGTAGTGAGCAGTGATGTGGATGCGGTGATCCGGCAGGCAAAGGTACTACGCAGCTTAATTTCGGAGATAAGGGATGATTTGTTTCGTTACGAGGGCATTGCAGTGGAGGATACATCGGACGAGGCGGCAGGAGGCGAGCTTTCGGGCTTAGGAGCCGGTGAGATTTCGCCGGAAGTAAGTGAGGATGATGCATATTATGATACGGCTTCTTTTCAGAAAGGAAAAGTAACACGTTGTGTCAATCAGGGGTTGATTGAAGCGGATACTAATGTAGGGGGAATTGTGGGTCAGATTGCCATAGAATACGATTTGGATCCCGAAGACGACATTACCGTAACGGGAACGGAAAGCTTTGAGCTGGAGCAGACAGTCAAGGCGGTGGTGAGAGAGAGCCGTAATCTGGGCGATGTGACAGGTAAAAAAGATTGTGTGGGCGGCGTAGTGGGAAAGGCGGAGCACGGAGCCGTTATATCCTGTGAGTCCTATGGTGCGGTTTCCGGCACGGACGGAAGCTGTATAGGCGGTATAGCGGGGTCGGCAAGCTATGCTGTCAGAAGCTGTTATGCTATGTGTGAGCTGTCAGGCAAGGATTATGTGGGTGGAATTGCAGGTAAGGGGTGTGATATTTTTTACAGTTATGCCTACAGCAGCATTGAGGCAGCAGGAGAGAATGTAGGCGCCATTGCCGGGCAGGTGGAAGAAACGGGAGTGCTTTACGGTAATTACTATGTGGCGGGCGGTCATGGAGGAATTGACGGTATTGGCTATAATGGAGGCGCAACGCCTCTTTCCTATGAAGAATTTTGCAGTCATCAGGCAGTACCGGCAGCATTTTCGGATTTTGTCGTTGCTTTTATGGCAGATGGTAAAGAGCTTTCTTCCGTTCGTTGCAAATACGGAGAGGCAATCGGTGAAGGGCAAATTCCGGAGATACCGTTCAAGGAAGGGTACTATGGAGTCTGGCCAGAATATGATTTTGCGCATGTCACCGGCAACAAGGTGTTGGAGGCGCAGTACAATAAGTGGATTACCTCTCTGGCAGGCGGGGAATGCGATAGCAGCGGAAAACCTGAAATTTTGGTAGAAGGAAAATTTTATCCCGATACGGCGCTCAGGATTGAAAAAGAAGAGACAGCGGAGAATGGAACAAAAATTTGTAAGCTTTTCCTTGAAGGTCAGGGTGATAAGGAACAGCCTGTCAGGGTAAGAGTTCTGTGTGAGGATGCGGAGAATACAGTAATCGAAGTGCTTTCAGGGGGGAAATATCAGGTGGTAGCTTCGGAAAGCAGAGGGAGCTATCTGCTGTTTGCCATGGATGAGCTTGGAACTTTCCGTATTTTGCGGGCTGATAAGGAGAGCGTTGATTGGAAAATATTGTTTGCAGGCGGCGTATTGTTGTTGTTTCTGTTGCTTGTGCTTATACGAAAAAGCAAAAAGAAGAAAAAGACAAGTGGTAATAAAATCCATGTGGAGAGTATGGCTGAATCGGAGCAAGTGCCTTAAGCAGAATGAGAACCGGAATCAATGTAAGGGGAGCGGCAGTTCCAAAACAGTGTGTAAGCATGAATGCGGCGCTTGTCAGGAGTACCTATGCTGTGTTAGGATAAAAACGGTATATAATATAAAAACATGTAAAACCGGAATATGTAAGTATAAATCAACAAGATATATTATAGAAAAAGAGGTACTTATGACAAGGGCAGTAATTTTTGATTTGGACGGAACTTTAATAGACACGGAAAAATATTATCGTATCTTTTGGCCCAAGGCGTTGGCTGAATTCGGTTATACGCTCACGGATGAACAGGCGCTTTTGCTGCGCAGTCTGGGGCGCCCCTTTGCTCCGGCGCTGCTTCAGGAATGGTTCGGTGAGGATTTTGACTATCCGAAAATCAGGCAGCGCAGGAAGGACATGATGGAGGAGGTTCTTGAGCGGGATGGGATTCGGAAAAAGCCCGGAGCGGAGGAACTGCTTTTGTATCTGCGGGAAAGGAGCATTACTGCGGCAATAGCTACCGCTTCCGATTTGGAGAGAACAGANAGGTATCTNAAAAGGGTGGGGNTGCTATCCTATTTTGANAAGCTAATCAGCGCAACTATGGTAAAGGAGGGGAAGCCCTCGCCGGATATTTATCAGTATGCATGCTGTGAGCTGGGGCTTTATCCCGAGGAATGCATTGCGGTGGAGGATTCCCCTAACGGGGTGCTGTCCGCCTACCGCGCCGGTTTAAGGGTCATTATGGTGCCGGATCAGACCAAGCCCGATAAGGAGCTTGAAAAATATCTCTACGCCTGCGTGGATTCTTTGTCGGACATATCGGAATATTTGTAACTGTTACGAAATATAAAGCATCTTAAGGGCTTAATAAGTGTCTTTCTTGATTTCCGCGAGCAAAGTGGACCTTTACTGCCGCTTTCAAAAGGCAACGAATATCCAACGATTAAAGAATTGTTGACGCACACTTCGGGATATAAAAGTTATACCTATTCCAACTACGGATATGCGATTTTGGGGCTTTTGCTTGAAACGGTGTATAATACCGATTATACAATATTGGTAAATGGTTTTGCACAAAATGAGTTAGGATTGACAGACACAAAGATTTCCGATAAAATCGGCGATCCCGGTAACTATTGGGATTGGAAAGCAATCCGTATTTTTCCGAATGTCATATGAGCCTTAAAACAATAAATGCTTCTACAGAAGATTATAACGGTTATCTTGGCTTTAAACTTGAAACAGGAACGGCAGTTGTAGTGCTTTAAACCTTGCACCGAGCTATCGAATCCCTGCAACCGTATAAGGAGTAAAATTGTTATATGAATAAAGAAAAAATATTTGCTTTGTGTAAGTCTGTTTTATGGGGCAGCTACATTTTGTTTTTTCCTATTTTTTCGGGTGTGCTGNCAGTAGTTTTNTCNCNGGGAACNNTTNAAACTCTTTTNCTTCNAGGATTTTTTATGCTTGTTACCCTCGTTATACCTTTGATTTTCGTTTTAAGCGGCAAGTGGAAATGGAAAGAGAACGGGTTTGACAAATATGACATTGAGTGCAGTAAAAAAGCATATCATTTTCTTCCCTTAATTGCTATTTTTATTCCCGTAGCAATTCAAGGATTTTATGTAAAGTCTGTCGTTTATGTATTCTGTAATCTGTTTCTGTATTTAACAGTGGGTATGGCAGAAGAAGTATATTTTCGGGGTATCATTCCGAGATATTTAAACAAGGTATTTTCCCTTAAAAGAGTAATCTTAATTTCTACGGTTATTTTCGGAATAGGGCATATTGCAAACGCCTTTACTACAAGCAATGTTTGGGAGATATTTTTGACGGTACTTAATGCGTTTCTTTTTGGTTGGTTGGCAATCGAAATGACAATCATATCGAAAAACATTGTGCCTGTCATTCTGTTACATTTTTTGTTTGACTTTGAAACAAAAATTGCTGTGATGAGCGGAAACACGCTATTGATAGCCGAATGTGTAAGGGGTGCTATAGTGTTTGTTGTTGCTGCTTGGCTTGCGATTGTTATTCGGGGAATAGAAAATGGACATACAACTTAGAACACAAAAAGTAAAACAGGAGGTAGAAGCACTTGCCTAAAATCGAATGGGTGCTATGCCCTATTTGTAATAACTAAACATGGATAAAGACACGCATCGATACGGTGTTTGAAAATTTTCCTTTATTTTACCCGAAGTGTAGACAAGAGCGTTTAATTAGCGCAAAAGATTTACAGATAACCGTCATTAAAGTGCCGGACGCATAAGACGCAGAGCCGATAAATTTGTGAAAATTATGTATCACAAATTGTTAGCTCTATTTTTGCTGAATAAAATCCCTGTCTACAGACATACTAAAAAGCTTGTGCCAAATAGGAGGTTACCCCAAGTGACGGAGTTGTTGACTTTTGTGTGTGAGGGTGTTATTATTTTAACGATATGGATTAAGCGAACCATTCGGATAAAAAAGAGATGCCCGCAGGGCAGAAAGGAATAAGTGACATGAAACAGGGTTTTGACGACATTGTAGCAAAGGTGAAGGAGTGCGGCATGAAGACGGTTGCCGTGTCGGTTGCTCAGGATTCTGCCGTACTTGAGGCAGTTAAAGAGGCAAAAGAGCGCGGTATAGCGGATGCAATCTTGGTTGGCGATGAGGCGAAAATTAGGGAAATTGCCGCTTCTATCAATATGGATTTGGCAGACTTTGAGATTATTGACGAACCGGATGTGATTCAGGCTTCCCTTAAGGCCGTTAAGCTGGCGCATGAGGGCAAAGCGGACATGTATATGAAGGGCTTGATTGACACCAAGAATTTCCTGAAGAGCGTATTGGATAAGGAAGTAGGGCTGCGTACAGGCGGCGTGCTTTCACATGTGTGCGTGTTTGAGATTCCCGGTATCGACAGGCTGTTATTTTTTACCGACGTAGCGTTTATGACTTATCCTACCTTGGAGGACAAGATTAATATCATTAAAAATACATTGCCTGTTTGCAAGGCTTGCGGTGTGGAAGTGCCTAAGATTGCACCTTTAGCGGCAGTAGAGGTAGTAAATCCCAGGATGCCCGTCACTGTAGAGGCAGCGGAGCTCACACGCATGTGTGAGGAAGGAGAGTTGACTGGCTGTGTAATCGACGGTCCTTTATCCCTTGATTTGGCGATTGACCCTGAAGCCGCATTTCATAAGGGAGCTACCGACCGTAAGATTCAGGGTGATGCGGATGTGCTTTTGTTCCCTGACATTCACGCCGGGAATCTTGTGTATAAGGCAATCGTACATATGGTAAAGGTAAAGAACGGTTGCATTTTAACCGGAACTAAAGTTCCTGTTATTTTGACCAGCCGCTCCGATACCTTTGAGACTAAGGTGAATTCCATTGCGTTGGCGGCGGTTGTAGCGGAAGAGTTAAAGAAGGCAGGAAATAATTAATATGCCGGATGATATGTTGGCACTCGCTGATTGCGGCGGGTGCGCCGGAGGCTGCGGCTGAAATTGCCGAGGCGTCCGGCACGTACAAGGGAAACAGGAGGAAAAAGAAAATGTCGATAAAAAGTTTAATTATCAATCCCGGTTCCACCTCCACTAAAATCGGTGTGTTTGAGGATGAGAACCTGTTATTTGAAGAGACCCTAAGACATTCCACCGAGGAAATCAGTCAGTATGCAAGCATTGTTGACCAGAAGGATTTCCGCAAGAAGATTATCACTGATTTATTAGAGGAAAAGAGCTTTGATTTAAAGGATTTAAACGTGGTCGTAGGACGCGGCGGTATGCTGAAGCCCATTCCCGGCGGTACTTACGCCGTAACGGATGATTTACTTGAAGATTTGAAGATTGGCAGGCAAGGGCAGCATGCTTCTAACTTGGGCGGTATTTTGGCGAGAGAGATTGCAGACTCTATCGGCGTACCTTCCTTTATTGTAGACCCCGTTGTTGTAGACGAGCTGATGCCTATCGCTCGTTACAGCGGTGTGCCGGAGCTTCCCCGTACCAGTGTTTTTCATGCATTGAACCAGAAGGCAGTCGCAAAGAGATATGCAAAGGAAACCGGCAAAGCGTATGAAACTCTGCGATTGATTGTTGTGCATATGGGAGGCGGCGTATCTGTGGGCGCTCATGAGTATGGCAAGGTGATTGACGTGTTTAATGCGCTTGACGGAGACGGAGCGTTTTCCCCTGAGCGTGCGGGAGCGGTTCCCAGTGGCGCGTTGATTAAGATGTGTTTCTCCGGTAAATATACCGAAAAGGAAGTGTACGGCAAAATTGTAGGTAAGGGCGGCTTCAACGCTTACCTTGGCACTAATGATATGAGAGAAGTGGCGAAGATGGCTGGCGAGGGCGATGAAAAGGCAATTATGGCAAGAGATGCATTCTTGCTTCAGGTGGCGAAGGACATTGGTTCCATGGCCTGCGTTCTTAACGGCAAGGTGGATCAGATTATCGTTACCGGAGGTATTGCATACAATGCTCAGGTGGTGGAAGTGCTGAAGGAGAGAGCAGGCTTTATTGCTCCTTTTACCGTATATCCGGGAGAGGATGAGCTTCTGGCGCTGGCACAGGGCGCGATCCGTGTGCTGAACGGAGAAGAACAGGCCATGCAGTATTGATAGTCAAAGGCAAATAATGTAAAAAGGTTATGTACAAAAGAGCCGTACTGTAATAAAATATTACCGTATGGCTCTTTTGTTATGAGTAATAAGTTAAAGTGAGGACAGTTGTGAAAGTAAAGCATAGTATTTGGCAGAGCATATCGCCCATGAAGTTGATTTTGGGAGGATATTGCCTGATAATTCTAATAGGAACGATTCTGCTTTCGCTGCCGATAGCTACAAGAGGACCGGAGGGAACGCCAGTAACGGATTGCTTTTTTACAGCGACGTCGGCAACCTGCGTGACGGGGTTGATTCGTTATGATACCTTTCGGCATTGGACTTTGTTCGGACAGATGGTGATTTTGAGTTTGATTCAAATAGGCGGCATGGGATTTATGACCTTTGCTATTTTAGGATTAGTTTTTGCCAAACGCAAAATCGGTCTGAGCCAGCGTTCCATTATGCAGAATTCCATTTCGGCGCCCCAGATAGGCGGTATTGTGCGAATGACGAAGTTTATTGCGCTGGGAACCCTGACCATTGAGGCGCTGGGAGCAGTGCTTTTAAGCTTTTCGTTTATTCCGCGTTTCGGTGTGGTAAAGGGAGTATATTTTTCTATATTCCATTCCATATCGGCGTTCTGCAATGCAGGATTTGACCTGATGGGCGGCACTACAGGAGAATTTTCTTCCCTGACCGGATTAGCGGGCGATTGGTATGTAAATATTGTGATTATGCTGTTGATTTTTGTGGGCGGGCTTGGATTTTTTGTCTGGCATGATATTGGCGTTAAGAAGTTTCGGTTTAAGAAGCTCAAACTGCAGAGCAAAATGGTGTTAAGCATCAGCGTGGGTTTCGTGTTTTTGGGTGCGGCGCTGTTCTTTATCTTGGAATGCGGCAGCGGTATGCTTGCCGGTATGCCCGTAGGAAAGAAAATACTGGCAAGTTTTTTTCAGTCAGTCACGGCAAGAACGGCAGGTTTTAATTCCGTCAACTTGGCGGCAATGACGGAACCGGGAATATTCATTATGATTTGCCTTATGTTTATCGGCGGTTCTACCGGTTCTACGGCGGGCGGTATCAAAACCACCACCTTTTGGGTATTGTTTGTCAGTATTTTTACTACCTTTAGGCGCAAGAAAAATGTTGAGGCATTCGGGCGCAGGCTGGAGGAGGGCATCACCAGAACGGCATCATGTGTCTTTATGACCTATCTGCTTCTGACTGTAACGGTGGCGGTAATGATTTCGGCAATAGAGAACCTGCCTCTTTTGACAACGCTGTTTGAGTCGGTATCGGCAATGGCGACAGTTGGTCTGACTTTGGGGATTACCTCGGAGCTTGGCATGGTGTCCAAGCTGCTCCTTGCATTTTTAATGCTGTGCGGGCGGGTAGGTTCCATTACCATGCTGCTTGCGTTTTCCTCTGAGAAGAGGGTGACTAACTCAAAGCTGCCTTTGGAAAAGATACAGGTTGGATAAAAATTCGTATCCAACCATTGATTTGAGTGCGCGTCGCAACACATAGATTTGTGACGCTCCGGAATGGAGAGTAATATGAAGACTATTTTAATCATCGGTTTAGGGCGTTTTGGGCGTCATATGGCACAGAAATTTATGGAAAACGGCAATGAAGTCATGGCCATCGACAAAAACGAGGACAGAGCGGACAACGCGGTGGGATTGATTCAACAGATCATGATAGGAGATGCCACGGAAGAACGCTTTATGGAGAGTCTTGGCGTGAGCAATTTTGACTTGGCGGTCATTGCAATCGGAGAGAATTTTCAGACGGTATTAGAGGTTACTGTGCTTTTAAAGGATTTGGGCTGTAAGTATATTGTGGCGAGAGCTACAAGAGATGTTCATAAGAAGCTGCTGTTGCGAAACGGGGCCGATTATGTTGTCTATGCAGAGCGGGAGGTTGCCGAACGGCTGGCAATCAAATTCGGCGCCGACAATATCTTTGATTATCTGGAGCTTACGCCGGAAATCGGTATTTATGAAATAGCCGTTCCGGACAAGTGGCGGGGGAAGAGTATGGTGGAGCTGTCCATTCGTACCAAGTACCATNTCANCNTTATGGCAACNNAGAAACAGGGTAAAATTTTCCCGCTGCNCCATCCCACTCATGTNTTTGAGNAGGATGAGAGCGTTATGGTTATGGGAACCATGGAAGATATCCACAATTTGACCTAATGAGCCGTTTTCTATGATATCTGCGGGCTTGTTGCGCTTCACGCCTTTCAGACATGTTTTAAGGGGGTAAATCCGAAGATTTACCCCCTTGTTACATGATATTTAAAAATGAGACAATATTGCAGATGTTGCATCCGTTTTGCCCTTATTAATCTAACGGGAATTTAAAATATCTTTTAGCGTTGTTGTAGGAAATATCTGTCACAATCTCAGATAATATGTCCATATCCGCAGGGAATTCTCCGTTCTCTACCCAGCCTCCTATAAGATTGCAGAGAATGCGTCTGAAATATTCGTGTCTGGTGTAGGAGAGGAAGCTGCGGGAATCGGTCAGCATTCCGATGAAGCCGGACAGATTGCCTAGGTTTGCAAGGGAGGTCATCTGCTCCTGCATACCAACCTTGTGGTCGTTGAACCACCATGCGCTTCCCTGCTGAATCTTGGCAACGGCGCTGGAATCCTGNAAACAGCNNAAAATTGTGCCGANTGCCNGATTGTNNTTGGGNTTCAGGCTGTAAAGCACCGTGCGGGGAANNTCATCTGTTATAGTTAATGCGTNGAGGAAATCTGCAATTTCCGATGAAGGCGCGTGGTTGTTGATACAGTCATAGCCGGTGTCGGGTCCGATTTTCTCATATTGGGGAGTATTGTTGTCGCGTTTACAGCCGTAATGAAGCTGCATAACCCAATCCAGCTTGTGATATTCTCTACCCATAAAAATCATGAATGCTGTCTTGAATTTCAGTTCTTCCTCTCTGGTGAGAATCATTTTGTTTAATCTCTTTAAGAATATTGCTTCAATTTCATCATCGCTTGCAGGGCGGTACATAACAAACTCTAAGCCGTGGTCTGACACATTGCAGCCCATGGAAGCGAAAAACGCCATACGTTTGGTCAAAGCGTGCTTCAGGGCGGCAAAGGAATTAATCTCACCCATTTCGGAGACCTCTGCCAGCTTATCCAGATAATTCAGATAGTCGGGCTTTTCGATGTTCATTGCTTTATCGGGTCTCCATGCGGGGAGAACCTTTACGTCAAAGCTTGTGTCCTCGGCAATTACCTTGTGCCATTCAAGAGAGTCGATAGGGTCGTCGGTAGTGCAAATCAAAGTGACATTGCTCTGTTTAATCAGATTGCGGACACTCATGGAGGGAGTCTTAAGTTTGGCATTGCAAAGTTCCCATACCTCATCGGCAGTCTTTTTACTCAGCACGCCGGTGTAGCCGAAATATCTCTGCAGCTCTAAATGACTCCAATGGAAGAGCGGGTTGCCGATTGCTTTGCCCAGACATTCAGCCCATTTTACAAATTTTTCGTAATCTGAGGCGTCGCCTGTGATATATTTTTCTTCAACACCGCAGGAGCGCATAAAGCGCCATTTGTAATGGTCTCCGCCCAGCCATACCTGCGCAATGTTGTCAAATTGACGATCCTGTGCAATTTCTTTGGGATTGATGTGACAATGGTAATCGAGTACGGGAGTTTTTTCTGCATAATCGTGGAACAGCTTTTTAGCGGTTTCCGTTTCCAGCAGAAAATCCTTGTCCATAAATGCTTTCATGTTTTTCCTCCATAAAATTTAATTTGTCTGTATTCTCCAATCAGCGTGTAGTACCTCTTTTTATAATTTTACCTGAAAATATAGTTTTCTGTGGAACATCGTTGCCGTTCAATACCCCCATAAGAGTGTTGGTAAGATGATTGCAGAGACGTTCCAGATTATCGTCAATGGAAGTAAGCTCCGGATCGCAGCAAGTGACCAGTCNTNNAANTNTTATGCCCCAAAATCGAAAGATCCTCCGGAATCTTAAGCCCATTCTCTTTAGCGTATTTGACTGCTCCCAAAGCCAAATAGTCGTCAGCGGCAATAATGCCATGGAAGCTGGCACCGCTTTGATGAAATGCCTTTAACTGCTTTACCATGGAAGAAATATCCTCATGGGAGCCGTGATAGAACAGTGTGTGGGTATCCTCGTCCAAAAGCCCCTTGTCCTTCATGGCGGCTAAAAAGGCTGACAGCCTCTTTTTTCCGCTGTAGGTCTGCGAGTTATAAAAGTACAGGATATCGGTTATGCCCGATGCAATCATTTGAAGAGTACCCTCGTAAGTGGAAGCGTAGTCGTCTGACAGAATACTGTAGACATTGGGGATATCCAGATTTGCATTTAAAAGCATAACGGGAACCTGCATGGCAGCGTCATAAATATATTTGTTGTCCGCCTTGGTTTCGTAGATAAAATTGGAGCCTACAAGAATAATACTGTCCACTTTTTTGGTTATTAACAGATTCATGGAACTGATTTTAGTTGCCAGATCATAACCACAACAGCACAAAAGGCTGTCATATCCGCCGGCGCGCAGTTCACGTTCTATGTAATAGATAGCCTTGGCAAGATAGAGGTCGGAGCTGTCCGCACACATGATACCGATGGTTTTCATGGTGTTCAAACCTAAACCTCTTGCAAAGGCGTTGGGGGTATATTCATATTTTTCAATGACATCCAGTACTTTCTGTTTGGTTTTCTCGCTTACATTGCTGCTGTCGTTTAACACTCTGGAGACGGTTGCAATGGAGACACCGGCTTTTTCGGAAATATCGTATATTGTCATGCTTTTGGACCCCGTAAAATAATATTGTGAGGCTGTCTGATAGCGGTTACGCTAATCTATTTGCATTATATCGAAAGCTACGGCTTTTTTCAAGCTAAAAAAATATGTACTTTTCGATAATAGAGGATATATTTTTAGACGTTGACGAAAAATTTTACGGGCGGTAAAATTAATAATGTGAGCAATTGCAGCAAAACGTGGGCAGATGAAAAACAGAACAAAAAGAAATGTGAAATATAAGCCGTTGAAGCGGAAGAAGGAGAGGTACTATGGAAAGCTTAAACAGGAAAATAACCGGCAAAAAGGAAAGGCCAGTTAAGGCAGTGCAATTTGGCGAGGGAAATTTTCTCAGGGGATTTGTGGACTATATGCTTGATATTGCCANTNANCANGGCNGATTTGACNGAGATATCNTGCTGATTAAGCCTATTGAGTTCGGCAGTCTGGAAATGTTTCATAAGCAGGAGTGCCAGTACACGGTGTCTCTGCGGGGAATCGTGGATGGGGAGGCGAAAATAAGCAACCGCATCGTCACCAGTGTGGCGGACGCAGTGGACTCTTACACGGAATATGATAAATATATGGGCTTGGCGGAAATCGATACCCTGCGTTTTGTGGTTTCCAACACTACGGAGGCAGGTATTGTATTTGATGACAGCGATAAATTTGAATATGAGCCGCCCAAGACTTTCCCGGGTAAGCTGACTAAATTTTTATATCATAGATTCGAAACCTTTAAGGGAGATAAGGAAAAGGGACTTATTATGCTGCCGGTGGAGCTGATTGACGATAACGGCATTATGCTGAAAAAGTGTGTTATGGAGCTTATTGATCTGTGGAAGCTGGGCGGTGACTTTCGGCAATGGGTGGAGGAGGCATGTGTGTTTACCTCTACGTTGGTTGACCGTATTATCACCGGTTACCCCCGTGATACGGAACAGGAGGAGTGGGAGAGGCTGGGCTATGAAGACCGTATTATGGTGACGGGAGAGCCTTTTGCGCTCTGGGTTATTGAGAGTGAAAAGGATTTGAGTAAAGAGCTGCCTTTGCCGGCTGCAGGACTGCCTGTGATTTTCACGGATAATCAAAAGCCTTATAAGCAGCGAAAGGTGCGCATTTTAAACGGGGCGCATACCTCCTTTGTACTTGCTTCCTATCTTTGCGGCAACGATTATGTAAAGGAATCCATGGAGGACGAGGATATCAGGAGCTTTATGATGAAAACAATATTTGAGGAGGTCATCCCTACGCTGACCCTTCCAGAGGAGGAATTAAAGGAGTTTGCCGAGGCTGTGATAACCCGCTTTAACAATCCCTATGTTAAGCACGCGCTGCTTTCCATTTCTTTGAACTCTGTGTCAAAATGGAGGGCGAGATGTATGCCCAGTTTCTTGGGATACATAGAGAAAACAGGTTCCCTTCCGGCGCATCTGACCTTTTCTCTTGCTGCGCTTATGGCGTTTTACACCGCGGATGAGCTTCGTGACAAGGCGCTTGTGGGTCACAGAGAGGGAAAGGAATATCAGATTATGGATGATGTAAAGGTGCTTGAGTTCTTCCGTGATAACAGCGGGAAAGAGACGGAGGCGTTTGTGGAGGCGTTTCTTGCAAGAGAGGATTTCTTCGGACAGAATCTGAATGAGATACAGGGGCTTACGCAGAGGCTAACCACTTATTTGGAGGATATCAGGACAAACGGTATGAGGGCGGCGTTATGCAGAATTTCTTAAAAATAAATGATAAGGACAATGTGGTGGTGGCGCTTAGGCCCATCGCCGGCGGTGAACAAATAGTATTAGAGGAACGGACGATTACCGTCACAGAAGAGATCCCGGCGGGGCATAAGCTTGCCGTGTGTGATATTTTGGAGGGCGGTGAGGTGATCAAATACGGCTCCCGTATCGGTTATGCAAAGGAAAATATCAAGGCGGGAAGCTGGATTCATACCCACAATATCAGGACGGCATTGGGGGATTTGCTGGAGTATACCTACGAGCCGGTGGAGATGGAAGAGAGACTCACGCAGGACAGAACCTTTATGGGCTTTGTCCGCTCCGACGGCAGCGTGGGCGTGAGAAATGAAATCTGGGTGATTCCCACGGTTGGCTGCGTAAGCAATGTTGCAACGGCAATAGCAAAGCGGGCAAATGCCTTGATAAAAGGAAGTGTGGAAGAGGTTATCGCTTTTCCACATCCTTACGGCTGTTCGCAAATGGGGGATGACCAAGAAAACACAAGGCAGCTTTTGGCAGATTTGATACAGCATCCTAATGCGGGCGGCGTACTGGTTTTAGGGCTTGGCTGTGAGAATAGTAACATTGACGTTTTAAAGTCCTATCTGGGAGAGTATGATGCGGACAGAGTAAAATTTCTGGTAGCTCAGGAGGTGGAGGACGAGACAAAGGAAGCGCTGAAAATCATTGAGGAGTTGGTTGATTATGCGGCAGGCTTTAACAGGGAGCCTGTCAGTGTGGGCAGGCTGGTAATCGGCATGAAGTGCGGCGGAAGCGACGGGCTTTCCGGCATTACGGCAAATCCTCTGGTAGGGAGGTTTTCTGACCTTTTGATATCCAAGGGCGGCACTACCATTCTTACAGAGGTGCCGGAAATGTTCGGTGCGGAGACTATCCTTATGAACCGCTGTGCCAGCCGAGAGCTGTTTGAGAAGACCGTGGATTTGATTAATGATTTTAAGAAATATTTCAAAAGCCATAATCAAACCATTTATGAGAATCCTTCGCCCGGTAATAAAAAGGGCGGCATTTCAACCCTTGAGGATAAATCTCTGGGCTGTACTCAGAAATCCGGCAGCGCTCCCGTTAAGGGTGTGCTTGCCTATGGGGAGCGGGTACGGACTTCGGGCTTAAACTTACTGAGCGCTCCGGGAAACGACTTGGTGGCGGCAACGGCGCTTGCGGCGGCAGGAGCGCAGATCGTGCTGTTTACCACCGGAAGGGGTACGCCCTTTGCTTCTCCGGTGCCCACTGTGAAAATTTCCACAAATTCCGGGCTTGCGGATAAAAAGTCCAAATGGATTGATTTTAACGCCGGTGTATTGGTAGAGGACAAGACGATGGAGGAAGAGACGCAGGAATTATTTGAGTATGTTTTGGAGGTGGCAGGCGGCAGGAAAGTGCGCAGCGAGGAGGCGGGCTTCCATGACATGGCGATTTTCAAACAGGGAGTTACCTTATAGGAGGATTTCTTTAATGTTGCTTTATTGCGTGCAAAGGCATTAATTGCAGTTGCACGCAAATATTGTATTGTGGTATAGTTGAGGTAAGGCTAAAAGGCGGGCATAACCCGCAAAACGGTGGAAGAACATTTGGGTGTCCGCTAAAAAAGCGATGCGGACAGATAGGAGAGGCTATGTATACAAACGGAAGTATTTATATAGGGCTTGCCGATGGGGAGCGTGTTACCATGCAGTTAAATATGAGCAATCGTCACGGTCTGATTGCGGGCGCCAGCGGTACGGGTAAGACTATCACAATGAAGGCTATGGCAGAGTCTTTTTCTGATGCGGGCGTTCCCGTGTTTTTGTGCGACGTAAAGGGCGATGTCTCGGGAATTGCCGTGCCCGGTGAACAGACGGAGAGCATGGAGAAGCGTATTGATAAATTCGGCGTCCGCGACAGCTTTACATATAAGGGATATCCGGTGTGCTTTTGGGATATTTATGAGGAGGGAGGCCATCCCGTCCGCGCCACTATTTCGGATATGGGACCGGAGCTGCTTGCCCGCATACTAGGGCTTACTCCCGCACAGGAGGGTGTGNTGCATATTNTTTTTAGGATTGCGNACGACAACGGGCTTTTGCTGATAGATTNAAAGGACTTGCGTGCGTTGGNAAGCTATGTGAGCGAGCACAGGGAAGAATATATCACTACCTATGGCAATATTACCGCTCAGTCCGCAGGAGGCATTTGCGCGCCCTGTTACCGTTGGAAAATCAGGGCGGCGATATGTTTTTCGGGGAGCCGGCGCTTGATATCATGGACTGGATTCGCACGGACTTGTCAGGCAAGGGTGTGGTGAATCTGTTAAACTGCGTAAAGCTGGTACAAAATCCAACTCTCTACGCAAGCTTCCTTTTGTGGATGATGTCGGAATTGTTTGAGCGTCTTCCGGAGGCGGGCGATATGGATAAGCCGAAGCTTGTATTTTTCTTTGATGAGGCACATATGTTGTTTGCAGGCGCCCCCAAGGTGTTGGTGCAGAAGATTGAGCAGGTTGTGAAGCTGATTCGTTCCAAGGGTGTGGGCATTTATTTTGTGACCCAAAGCCCCGGCGATATTCCCGACAGTGTGCTGGCACAGCTTAGCAACCGCGTGCAGCATGCGCTGCGTGCCTATACGCCTTCCGAACAGAAGGCTGTTCGGGCTGCGGCACAGTCTTTGCGCGTCAATCCTGCTTTTAAGGCGGAAGATGTGATTATGGAGCTGGGTGTAGGGGAAGCATTGACTTCTTTTCTTGATGAAAACGGCGTACCCGCCATGGCGCAGCGCACGTCTATTATCTGTCCTCAGAGCCTTATGGCTCCGGCGGGTCAGGCGGTGATAAGGAATCTTATGGAGCAGGACGGTATGTCAAAGTATGACCAGATGTTTGACCGTGAATCTGCCTATGAGATTTTGACCGGGCAGGCAGAAAGAGAGCGGGAAGAAGAACAGCTAAGAAGCGAAAGAGAGCAGTTTGAAAAGGAAAAGGCCGTATTTGAGGCAAAGAGAGAAAAAGAGCAGATAGCGGCGCAGAAGAAAAAAGAGAAGGAAGAAGAAGCTGAGCGAAAAAAGAAAGAGAAAGCAGCCGAGAGACGCAAAGCACAGATAGAGCGTCAATTGATCAATACGGGAGCGCAGGTGTTGAAGAGAGGACTACTGAAGACATTACTGGGTAAATAAATATTTAAATTAAGGCAGGCATACAATATAGGACGAGGAATCTATATTATATGCCTGCACATATTATATGCCTGCACATATTATATGCCTGCACATATTATATGCCTGCATTTTGCGGTTTTTGCGACTTATCCGGAAAAGCTTTTGGAGATTTGTGTATTTACGCCTTTAATTTTACAGAAACTTCACAATTTGTTAATACCTTGGAATCAGCTTTTAGTTGAATCTATGTTGTAAATCTGTTACAATAGGTTTTAGATTATGTAAAATCAAGTACACATTATCGTGTACGGATGGGTAAGGAAATGATATGAAAGTAATAGACAAAATATTTGGTACACACAGTACAAGAGAATTAAAGCGTATTGAGTCTTTAATAGACAAAATAGAGGAATTGCGCCCCTCAATGCAGGCGCTTACCGATGAGCAGCTAAGGGATAAGACGGAGGAGTATAAGAAGCGTCTGGTAGAGGGAGAGACCTTGGATGACCTTTTGCCGGAAGCGTTTGCAACGGTGAGAGAGGCGGCAAAGAGAGTGCTCAATATGGAGCATTATCGGGTACAGCTGATTGGCGGTGTTATTTTGCATCAGGGTCGTATAGCCGAGATGCGTACCGGTGAAGGTAAAACGCTGGTATCGACTTTACCTGCTTACTTGAACGCGCTGGAGGGAAAAGGTGTACATGTTGTAACGGTCAACGATTATTTGGCGAAGCGTGACGCCGAGTGGATGGGGCAGATACATGAATTTTTAGGTCTTAAGGTGGGCGTGGTTTTAAACAGTATGACACCCGAGGAGAGACAGGCAGCATATGCCTGCGATATCACCTATGTAACCAACAATGAATTGGGCTTTGACTATTTGCGTGATAATATGGTCATTTATAAGGAGCAGCTTGTGCTCCGGGATTTGAATTACTGTATTATTGACGAGGTGGACTCCGTTTTGATTGACGAAGCGAGAACTCCCTTGATTATTTCCGGACAGAGCGGCAAATCCACGGCGCTCTACGAGATGTGCGATTTGCTGGCGCGTCAGATGAAGCGCGGTGAGGACATGCAGGAATTGACTAAGATGGACGCTATCATGGGCGTGGTACAGGAGGAGACCGGTGACTTTATCGTCAACGAGAAGGACAAGGTTATTAACCTGACAGAGGCCGGTGTGGAGAAGGTGGAGCGTTTCTTCCACATTGAGAATTTTGCGGATCCTGAAAATCTTGAGATTCAGCACAATATTATTCTGGCGCTCCGTGCCCATAATTTAATGTTCAGAGATCAGGATTATGTGGTAAAGGACGATCAGGTTTTAATCGTAGACGAGTTTACCGGACGTATCATGCCGGGCCGCCGTTATTCCGACGGTCTTCATCAGGCGATTGAGGCGAAGGAGCATGTAAAGGTAAAGCGTGAGAGCAAGACCCTTGCCACCATTACCTTCCAGAATTTCTTTAATTTATTTAAGAAGAAGTGCGGTATGACGGGTACTGCCCTCACTGAGGAGAACGAGTTTCGAGAGATTTACGGTATGGACGTAGTGGAAATACCCACTAACAAGCCCGTTATCCGTAAGGATCTGCAGGATGCGGTGTATAAGACTAAGGCAGAGAAGCTAAACGCCATCGTGGAAGCGGTGGAGGAGGCTCATGCCAAGGGGCAGCCGGTACTGGTAGGTACCATCACCATTGAGGCAAGTGAGGAAATCAGCCGTCTTTTAACGAAGAGAGGCATTCAGCATAAAGTATTGAATGCAAAGTTTCATGAGCTGGAGGCGGAAATCGTAGCCGATGCCGGAGTACACGGCGCAGTTACCATAGCCACCAATATGGCGGGCCGTGGTACGGATATTAAGCTGGACGAGGAGGCGAAAGCCGCAGGCGGTTTAAAGATTATCGGTACGGAGCGTCACGAGTCCAGACGTATTGACAATCAGCTGCGCGGACGTTCCGGACGTCAGGGAGATCCGGGTGAGTCCAAGTTTTATATTTCCCTGCAGGATGATTTGATGAGATTGTTCGGTTCCGAGCGTCTAATCAGTATGTTTAATACCTTGGGTATTCCCGAAGGACAGGAGATTGAGCATAAGGCGTTAACCAATGCCATTGAATCCGCACAGAAAAAGATTGAGAATAATAACTTCGGCATTCGTAAGAATTTGCTGGAGTATGACCGTGTCATGAGCGAGCAGAGGGAGATTATTTATGATGAGCGTCGCCGTGTGTTGAATGGGGAAAGCATGAGAGATGTGATTTACAAGATGATTACAGATATTACGGAGAATTGTGTGGATATCAGTATCAATGATGACGCAGAGGTTGAGGAGTGGGATTTCAATGAGTTGAATACCCTGTTGATTCCCACCATTCCCTTACAGCCTGTCAGTGCAAAAAGAGTACAGAAGCCCAAGAAGAACAGCTTGAAGCAGCAGCTTAAGGAAGAGGCGGTAAAGCTTTATGAGAGCAAAGAAGCGGAATTCCCGGATACCGAGGCAATCAGAGAGCTGGAGCGCGTAATTTTGCTTAAGGTGATTGACCGCAAGTGGATGGATCATATTGATGATATGGAGCAGCTTCGTCAAGGAATCGGCTTACAAGCGTACGGACAGAGAGACCCGCTGGTAGAATACAAGATGAACGGATATGAAATGTTTGACGAGATGACTCAGAATATCCGAGAGGAGACAGTGAGATTACTGTTCCACGTTAAGATTGAACAGAAGGTAGAGCGCGAACAACAGGCGCAGATTACCGGTACCAATAAGGACGATTCCGCTGTAAAGGGTCCGGTGAAGCGAAGTAATGCCAAGGTATATCCCAATGATCCCTGCCCCTGCGGAAGCGGTAAGAAGTACAAGCAGTGCTGTGGGCGGAAAGCATAGTAGGTATGGCCAAACGGCGAAGAAAATATTTTGAAAGAGGGTGACGTTAAGTGGTAGAATTAGACCAGATGAAGACGGAAATTTTGTCTTATGAAACTCCATTAGCGGAAGTGAGGGATTCACTTTGACTTAGCTAACAAGTCGAAGCGTATAGAAGAATTGGAGATGGAGATGGAGGCACCCGGCTTTTGGGATGACCCCGACCGCTCCAATCAGAAGATGAAGGAGCTTAAAAATCTTAAGGATACGGTAGGAGAATGCGATAAGCTTTCCATGCAGTATGAGGACATTCTCACACTGATAGAGATGGGCTACGAGGAAAACGATGCGTCCATGATTCCCGAGATTCGCGGAGAACTGGATGAATTTATCGGAGAATTTGAGGAGCTGCGTATCAGTACGCTGCTATCCGGTGAGTATGATAAGAATAATGCTATTTTGAAGCTGAATGCCGGTGCAGGCGGTACCGAGAGCTGTGACTGGTGTGGTATGCTCTATCGTATGTATACCCGTTGGGCTGAGCGCAAGGGTTTTTCGGTTGAGGTCTTGGATTATCTGGACGGTGACGAGGCGGGGATTAAGTCGGTGACTTTTCAGGTCAATGGTGTCAATGCCTATGGCTATTTGAAGTCCGAGAAGGGTGTGCACAGATTGGTGCGTATTTCGCCCTTTAACGCTCAGGGAAAGCGCCAGACCTCCTTTGTGTCCCTCGACGTTATGCCGGATATTGATGAAGATTTGGATGTGGAAATTGATGAGAAGGATTTGCGTATTGATACCTACCGAAGCAGTGGGGCGGGTGGTCAGCATATCAATAAGACTTCCTCGGCAATCCGTATTACCCACATCCCTACGGGAACGGTAGTACAATGTCAGAATGAGAGAAGCCAGTTTCAGAATAAGGATAAGGCTATGCAGATGCTGAAAGCAAAGCTGTATTTGTTAAAGCAGGAGGCGAATGTAGAGAAGCTTTCCGATATTCGTGGCGAAGTGAAGGAAATCGGATGGGGTAATCAGATACGTTCCTATGTTCTGCAGCCTTATACCATGGTAAAGGATCACAGAACGGAAGTGGAAACCGGTAATGTGGACGCGGTTTTGGATGGATCCTTGGATACGTTTATTAACGGCTATTTGAAGTGGATTAGTGTAGCCCACAAGGCTTAGAATCGGTATGGGCTTTCATAAGGTCCAAAAAGAAAAGCGTGTAAGCCATGTTCATGTAAGGAGACAGCCACAGCAGACCGATACCAAAGCTTGCGATGCTTAAAAGCATAAGAGGCAGAAAGCTTAGCTGTAAACAAAACAGCCTGCATTTTTGACCTTTCATAAGCCGGAAGCTCAGTTTGATAATTTTCCCGGCACTGTGCTGAGGGAAATCCAACATTAAAAAGTAACACTGTGACAATCCCAAAGACAGAGGGATATAAATAACAAGACCAATTACAAAAGCAATCAGAAGCTTGGATATCAATGGAGTGTCCAAGCTTCTGTTTTTTATGAAAAGTTCCATCATAATCTCTCTGGGCAAGAAACAAATTTTGTTTACCAGAACCAAAGCTCCGGAAATGAGAAAGGATCTGCCGAAATCCTGTTGGAAGCCGTAAAACAGATTGGCGGCGGAAAAAGGCTGCCCGCAGGCGGCATTCAAAAAAAAGTAAAAAATCCCTACGTTAAAAATATTAAGAAGGATGGAAGACAACAGAGATATCAGCTGGGATATTGCGGTTGCCAACATACTGTCCGTAGACTGGGAAAATGCCTGAAGCAGTGCGGCAAACTGCATATCAAACGAGAGGATAATGCTTAAAAGAAACATTGTCAACATGCCTTTCAGTAAAAACATTAATATGGCAGAGCCGTATTTCCTTGTAAGCAAGTCCTTTGCCGTATTTTTTAATTCTGCTCTTGATTGAAACTGCTTCATGTCAATCTCCATTCCGCTGTATTTTTTGTACAGGAACGCAAGCCGGGTTTCGGACTTGGCTCTGCGATTTAGATTTGAGCCGCTTGTATGGCATAAATCTTTCACATTTTCCGGGTTACCGAGGATTAAACGGTATAGTCAGCGTTGCGGCCGCCGTATTTATTATGGTCGGTGGCTTTTAAATCCTGCTGATAGGGATTTTCTTCGTTGTAGTATTTAATCTGTGTGCGAGTGGTACCGCCGGATACATAGGAGCGTCCGCATTCCGGACAAATAGAGGTTTTTAAGGTAACGCTTGCGGAGAGCACCTTGCCGTTTTTAGTGGAAGCCTTGGCATAAGCGTTACGCACATGTTCTTGTTCATGGGCGCGTACTGCGGCACCTGCGCTTTCGGGAGAAATATGGGCGGCGCTTTTAAAGGAAACCATCTCGTCGGAGCCGTCCTGATATTTCCGATTTTTACAAGTCTGGCATTCCTCGGGAGATTTTTTTGTATCGTCCTCATTGAGACCAATGCGGGATTGTTCTTTGTCATCCGCGCCACCGGTTCTGCCTATGCCGTTGTGGGGCGAGGTATCCCTTGTCGTGCCTTGGACTGCCGTGTCTTGACCGTTAGGTTGGGTGTAGGCAGCATTGTAAGTGCCCTGTGCGGGAGTTTGTAAGGGTTGAAAACCAAAATTCATCATAAGAAATGTCTCCTTTCTAAAATATATCTAGTGTCCTGTCTTACGGACTATGCTTATTAATTAAGCTGTAATTCCTGATATTTGTGTTTAACAATGTGCGTTTGCTTATCTGCGCTTATTGATCTAAGGTTATTTACTGAAAGCTTATCTATATGGCTGAATGGTCTTTGTTTATTCACCCATAGGGTATTCGCCCAACAGTTCGTCAAGGCTGACTCCTAAAACGGATTCGTAGTAGGCATTGAGTTCTTGGCGGTATTCAGGATTATTGAGTAAAGGTATTATAGATACTGCCGTATATGTATACAGCGCTATACCGAAAATCATCCCGATACAGGAAAGACACAGTCCGGTGAGGCTTAAGGAGGGCAGCTTCTTTCCCTTGCGGTAGGTCAGAATTGCAAACAGAATACCCAAGGAACCCAGAGGAATGGGTAAAAATCCGGTGCACAGGGTAATCAGGGACAGAATACCGAAGACAAGAGAAGCAATGGAAAAGCCGCCTGACTCTGTGGGAGCCTGCCCGTCGTTATTGTTTGCATTTTGANAAAAGTCCATAGCTGATACGTGCCTTTCTTTATGAATAGTTATGTTTCGCCANNTAACAGTAATTTTGCTGTCGGNAATTATCTTTTCTATTTTGAAATTATTTCTCTTTATTTGTACTGTATCATTTTTTTGCCAATTTAGCAAATAAATATCGTGTAAAAGTTGTGAAAAATATTTGAAAAGCCCTCTTTCAATAGGTATAATGTAATTTAGTGAGCAAAACCATAGACCAAGTACCCTGCAGCAAGCTGACGGGGTATCAAGATTGCTGCGGAGTANTTGNCTCCCGCNGTATTTGCNAAGCCATGGAACATGGCTTTATGCTTGTGCAAGCACGACACTTGGCTCATTGNTCGCGGGAATAATCGAGAATAATAAAGAAATTGAGAGGACTATAGGCAAAAATGGACATTTTACTGAAATTAAAAGAAGAATTGCAGGTAGAAAAATGGCAGGTGGAGGCTGCTGTTAAGCTGATTGATGAGGGAAATACCATCCCCTTTATTTCACGATACCGCAAAGAGGCAACAGGTTCCCTGAATGATGAGCAGCTTCGCAATCTGCATGAACGTCTTTTGTATCTGCGTAATCTTGAGGAAAAGAAGGAACAGGTGCTTGGCAGTATTGAGGAGCAGGGAAAGCTTACCGACGAATTGAAGGATAAGATTCTTGCCGCGCAGACTCTTGTAGTGGTTGAAGATTTGTACCGTCCTTACCGCCCCAAGAGAAAGACCCGCGCCAGCATTGCGAAGGAAAAGGGCTTGGAGGGCTTGGCGGAATTTATTTTTGCACAGAACACCGAGAATCCTCTGGCGGAGGAAGCGGGAAAGTATGTTTCCGAGGAGAAAGGGGTGGCAAGCATAGAGGAAGCGCTTCAGGGCGCTAAAGATATTATTGCGGAGGCTGTCTCCGATGAAGCGGATTACCGTCTTTACATCCGTAATATCACCATAGAAGAGGGAACTATTACAAGTGCCGCTAAGGACGAAAAGGCAGAGAGCGTATACGAGATGTATTATAATTTTGAGGAGCCTGTGAAGAAGATTGCGGGACATCGTGTGCTTGCCTTGAACAGAGGGGAGGCGGAAAAGGTATTGACTGTAAAAGTCAATGCCCCCACTGAACGAATTCTACGTTTTTTGGAGAAAAAGACAATTCTGTCAGACAATATTTTTACAACACCTGTTCTGCAAGAGGTGGTTGCTGACAGTTATGACAGATTGATAGCACCGGCAATTGAGAGGGAAATCCGCAACGATTTGACAGAGAAGGCAGAGGACGGCGCTATTAATGTATTTGGTAAGAATTTGGAGCAGCTTTTGCTGCAGCCACCCATTGCGGGTAAGGTTGTGCTGGGCTGGGACCCTGCATTCAGAACAGGCTGCAAGCTGGCAGTAGTTGACCCTACGGGTAAGGTATTGGACACCAAGGTGATTTATCCCACGGCGCCCCAGAATAAGGTGGAGGAATCTAAGGCAGAGCTGAAAAAAATAATAAAAAAATATAATGTAGATTTAATCTCTGTGGGAAACGGTACTGCGTCACGAGAGTCTGAGCAGGTAATCGTTGAGCTGTTGAAGGAGCTGGACAAGCCTGTGCAATATGTGATTGTAAGCGAGGCAGGAGCTTCCGTTTATTCCGCAAGTAAGCTTGCCACTGAGGAATTCCCGCAATTTGACGTAGGACAGAGAAGTGCGGCGTCCATAGCCCGCAGGCTGCAGGATCCGTTGGCTGAGTTGNTNAAANTAGNCCNTAAGTCCANTGGTGNGGNGCAGTACCAGCNTGATATGAANCAAAAAAAGCTCAGCNNCGCTTTAAACGGCGTGGTGGAGGACAGTGTAAATAAGGTCGGCGTTGATTTGAATACGGCATCCGCCTCTTTGCTGGAGTATATTTCGGGTATCAACAAGACGATTGCCAAAAACATAGTGGATTATAGAGAAAAGAACGGTCGATTTACCAACAGAAAGCAGCTGCTTAAGGTGGCGAAATTGGGTCCCAAGGCATATGAGCAGTGCGCGGGCTTTATGCGTATTTTGGACGGAGATAATCCTCTTGATGCCACCAGCGTTCATCCGGAATCCTATGAGGCAGCAGGTAAACTTCTGGACAAGCTGGGGCTTACCATGGAAGATGTGAAGGAGGCACAGAGGAAAGCCACGGCGCAGAAGGGAACCGCGAAAGCGGCAGAAACGGTTGGAAAGGCAGAGTCCGGCAATAAGGGTACGGTAAATAAATCGGAGAATAAGGAACGCACTGGCAGGATACAGGTGCGCAATACCAATACCGCCATGGGCAGAGCGCTTGCTGCGGCAATGAAGGACCTGGTATTTGAGGAAGAGACGGCAAAAGGTAAGGCAGGAGTAGGGAGAGGTACGGGTCAAGGTGGAAATACAGGCGTTATTGGAAAAGGAGCTGTTGGAAAAGCAGCGTCAGATGATGGAACAGCCGTGTCCAGCTTGGAGAAGCGTATTAAAAATAAAAAGCTTTTGGCGGAGGAACTGGGTATCGGTGAGATTACGCTGACAGATATTTTGAAGGAATTGGAAAAACCGGCACGCGACCCCAGAGACGATATGCCAAGACCAATCCTGCGCAGTGACGTGTTGGATATGAAGGATTTAAAACCGGGTATGATTTTAAAAGGAACTGTCCGCAATGTGATTGATTTCGGTGTGTTTGTGGATANCGGTGTCCATCAGGANGGACTTGTGCATATCTCACAGATNACCGACAGGTTCATTAAGCACCCTCTGGAGGCTGTCAGTGTGGGCGATATTGTTGACGTACAGGTGCTGACTGTGGACGTGCCTAAAAAGAGAATCGGGCTGACGATGAAGATTGGCAAAGAGAATTCTTAGAAAGAGTGTATTGACATTTTCTTTAGAGCGGCGTATTATATTATCAGAAAATTCTTCGGGGGCGGGTGCAATTCCCTACTGGCGGTAAAGTCCGCGACCTGAGAAAGCATTTTGTTTACAGTGTGCTTTCTCGGCTGATTCGGTGTAAATCCGAGACCAACAGTAAAGTCTGGATGAAAGAAGGATATCAGGTGCTAAAGCTTGATAGAGTTGGCTGTGTACCTTACAGCTTTTAGCCAATTATTCCCCCGAATATATAAGGATTCGGGGGTTTTTCTGTGATAAAATGCTTCGCAGGGGGCAGCAGTTTGTGCCNGAGCGCCACAAANTNGAATTCCGGCACGAGATTTGATATTTTGGGCGCGGTGCCTGCGTAGAAACGCTCCGGCATGGAGGATTGAGATGAATGGTTTGTTTAAAAGTGTAGCCAAGAATGCAGTATTCGTCTTGGCGTTTTTGGCGGTGATTGCCGCATTGTTTGTGGTGGCGGTGCTTTTAGAAAAGCTTGCCCAAAAAAAGCGGGGGGTAAAGGAGTCTATTTTCAGCACAAGAAAGGTGGCGATGATTGGCATGTTTTCTGCCATAGCCGTGATACTTATGCTGTTGGAATTCCCCTTGCCCTTTGCCCCCAGCTTTTTTGTGTTGGATTTTAGTGGGCTGCCAATCCTGATAGGAATCTTTGCTTTCGGTCCGGTGGCGGCAGCAATGATGGTATTTGTGAAAATTCTGCTGAAGCTTTTTATTCA
>WFLX010183895.1_pt1 | contig 26811 bp, 22 predicted proteins | sample 4967041 | NCBI WGS metagenome assembly WFLX01 (sample SAMN12857096, study PRJNA449069) | gut metagenome | isolation source: stool from male and female vole | host: Microtus ochrogaster | place: USA:Florida | collected 2017
ATTGCAAATCTGTTTATATGCATTTATCAATTCCTTGTTAATATCATTAATCAATGCATTTGCAGGTAATAATTCAAATGTTACAGCACCGCCGCCCACAAATGGCTCATAATAATTATTATATTTTTCAGGCATTCTCTCCTTTATCTGTGGAAGCAACTGACGCTTTCCACCAGCCCATTTCACAAATGGAACAACATTAGAATTACTCATTTTGGTTCCTCTTCTCTATGTCCAAAAGGACACTCTTTTACATATTTATTATACTTACAAACGCAGGAAATGACAACCACAACTCTCGTTATTTGTGAACTGATTCACTTTTGAAACACAAAAATATATTCATGTGCCAACAGTAAAAAACTATTATTTTGTTTCTCCCAAAAGACTGTTGAGCGGCAGTTATGCTGCTCTTTAATAATAATTTCTTTATTCACAAAACCTGCCTGCAAAAAGCATTCCATCGCACGGAAAGCTAATGGAACTACTTTCCCATGTTTTCTTACATCACCAATCATTACAGCACACATTTTTCCCTTTTTCAGTACACGATATGATTCTCCTGCCACTTTCTTCATTTCCTCCACAAATTCATCAACGCCAAGCAATGAGATATCCCCATCTATTTCTTTGCTATACTTGATAATATTGGCATATGGTGGATGTGTGCAAATAAAGTCAATATATCTATCCTTGATAAAATGCAAATTAGTCGCATTACCATTTCGTGTAAATATTCTTGAATTTGTTTCATATTGGAATTGTAGATTTGTTTCAGAGATTGAAACAGATTGCGGATTGATATCAACACCAACTGCATTTCGATTGAGCAGCTTTGCCTCTACTAAAGTTGTACCACTGCCCATAAATTGATCTAAGACCCAGTCTCCCGGATTTGAATAGCGAAGTATCAGATTTCTTGGTATATACGGAGACCAATTTCCCCGATACTTACCTGAATGCGTTGCCCAATTACCTCTATCCGGAAACGACCAGACTGTGGTTTGTTCAAGCTTAAAATTATCTGGCTGCAAATTTATAAAGCTATACCTCCTTCTACATTGCTTACATTTGTTTTTCGTTCTGTAAGGTCAACCNTCNTTGTGGGCGGTTGTCTTCCCAATTTATATCATTANTGTAACAAATCCTCAGATAAATTNAAGAGTAAATNACCGTTAATACAAGCTGCTCTTTTTTCTAAATTTCAGAAAACGCAGGCATTAAAAAACCCTTGAAAATACCAAATTTTCAAGGGTTTCATAAAATCTCTTATTTGTCTTAAAATTATCTCTTGGAGAACTGAGGCGCACGACGTGCTGCTTTCAAGCCGTACTTCTTTCTCTCCTTCATACGAGGGTCTCTGGTCAGATAACCGGCCTTTTTAAGTACAGGTCTGTAATCTGTGTCTACTGTCAATAAAGCTCTCGCAATACCATGTCTGATCGCACCAGCTTGACCGGTATATCCGCCGCCATGTACGTTAACGATAACGTCAAACTTATCGGTATTCTCGGTTGCTGCCAAGGGCTGACGTACAATAACCTTTAAGGTCTCCAAACCGAAATACTCATCCATGCTTCTTTTATTAATAGTCACATCGCCCTTTCCGGGTACTAAATATACTCTGGCGATGGATTTCTTTCTTCTACCTGTTCCGTAGTATCTTTCTGTCTTAGCCATGATTTATTCTCCTCCTTTCAGTCCTTTAGAATGTCAATACTTCAGGCTTCTGAGCCGCATGCTTATGCTCAGGTCCTGCGTATACGTGCAATTTAGTATACATCTGTCTTCCTAAAGGTCCCTTGGGAAGCATACCCTTAACTGCAAGCTCAATAACCTGCTCAGGCTTTTTGTCTAATTTCTCTCTTAAGGTTGCTTCTTTCATACCGCCAACATATTCGGAATGATGATAGTAAATTTTCTGGTCTAATTTCTTACCGGTTACTTTAATCTTCTCAGCATTGATAACGATTACATTATCACCTGTGTCGATATGAGGAGTGAAAATAGGCTTATTCTTTCCTCTTAAAACCTTAGCAACTTCAGAAGCCAAACGTCCTAAAGTCATATCCGTAGCGTCTACTACATACCATTTTCTATCGATTGTAGCTGGACTAGCCATAAATGTTTTCATTATGTTCCCTCCGTATTACTTATCCATGAGCTTCTACAAACCATGGGATTATCTTGTTCTGTCCCAATAATAAGCTGCAGATGTCCGGCTACAGCTTAAAACGCTTCAGAACGGATCTTTACTATATCTCAAATGCTTCGTCGGGGCTATGACTATGCATTTTGAAACACTGTCACAGTTGTATATTATATGATAGGAAACGCTGCCTGTCAATACTTAATTTCCAATAAAAAGCAGATTTTTATAGCGGCTGAACTACCTCTGCCAATACGCTGCCAATAACTTCTTGATTCTTGTATTACCGCAAGGATTATGATATTATTAAAAAAACAATCTTTGTTATTTGGCAAAGCATTTTAAAGCGTTTGATACCGGGAAAGTTGCGCTTTCCAACATTGAAATTGGCGCTGCCGAAGCGGACAGATGGGAACAAGTTTGAAAAAATTTCAACCTCCCTGATTTGATGCCCGCCAAAGCGGGCAGATTGGAGCAAAAATGACAAATACGACAGGTGAAATCAGTGTTATTGTATATGTACATAATCAAAAAGAACAGCTGTACCGAACTGTTTTAAGCATTTTACGGCAAAAAAGCGTGAGCTTGGAAATTGTAATCGTAGATGACGCTTCCGAAGACGGCTGCGTAGAATATATGCAGAATAAGCTCTCGGATTATGAAAATGTTATTTATATCTTAAATGATGAATTTCAAGGAATTGCGGCGGCAATCAATAACGGTGTGTCCGCTGCCTCTAATCCCATGCTCGCTTTCGCTCAGGCTGGAACATTATGGAAGCCCGAAAAGCTGAAGGTACAGAGAAACGCCCTGACCAACAGTGATTTTAGCTGGTGCTATTGTACCGCACAATACAAAGGGCAAAAGGATAAGTCTCTTATTCCCCCCAAGTCATTTCCTCAATATAAAACCGCAGGGAATATATTCCCCGATTTATTAATGGATGTTTTCATCAATATGAATACTGTCCTGATGTATAGAGATACCTTTCAGGAAATCGGCGGCATTGACCCCGATTTACCAGAGCTGTGTGGATATGAGTTTTTACTCCGGTTAGCCAAATACGGAAAGGCTGCTTTCTGCAAAAACACTTTAGCCGATGTGGACGATGTGGAAAATACCGAAAAAAATACGGAAGGAGNTATCATTGCNGAGTGCTATGTTCNTGGCGAATTTNCTCAAGCGTTNAGTCAGTATGNCTTGAANAAGGAAAAGACAATGCAGGTTATCGAAATGGCGNAAAGNCATGNCAAGCTGCCNCNGTTTTGGGAATACGCAGGATATCTGAGTGAAGATACGGAATATAACCAAATTTTGGAAGAATATAAGAATAAGCTCCATCCTGTAAGGACTATTAAACAATCCACAACAGGGGATGTCATCGGAGTATGTAATTGTATCGGCTGCGCAAACTGTGTAGAGGTATGCCCGGTGAAGGCAATCAGCATGAAAGAAAATTCGGAGGGATTTTTATATCCTTTTATTGATAAAAACAAATGCATCCATTGCGGCAAATGCCTGTTAAAATGTCCTACCCAGCTGGATTTGCCCAGCACTGCTAACCCGCAGACATGCTATGCCGTTCAGTTAGGTGATGCGGCACGGGCGGCCAGCTCCTCCGGCGGGGTGTTCCCGGCGCTTGCCTATGCTATTTTAAATATGGGCGGATATGTGGCGGGCGCAGTGTTTGATTCAGACTGGCGTGTAAAGCATATTGTAAGTAACCGTCGGGAAGATATTGAGAAAATGCGCTCATCAAAATACGTGCAGAGCGATGTNTCCGGAATCTANCCTGNGATAGAAGAGCTGTTAANGCAGGAAAAGATTGTTTTATTCACCGGATGTACCTGCCAGACAGCCGCTTTAAAGGCATATCTTGGAAAAGAATATGATAATCTCTATTTACTGGATGTGGTATGTCACGGTGTGCCCTCCCCGAAGGTTTTTAGGCAGTATTTGCAGGAATTTACCACCAAATATGGTAAAATTGAAGAAATTAATTTCCGCAAAAAGCAAAAATTTGGNTGGCAGTCGGGTTTATATATAAGATTTGCGGACGGGCGTGAATATGCTGGTAAAAACGGAGATATGTATCTATACGGATTTTTACTCAACTGGTATTTGAGGGAGAGCTGTTATGAATGTGAGTTTAAGTCCAACAAGTATAGCGATATTACAATAGGTGATTTTTGGGGAATTCAGGATATACTTCCCGGAATGGAGGATGGAAACGGAACATCTTTTATGACTGTAAATACAAACAAAGGGGTACATCTGTATCATATGATGAAAGAAGACATACATAAAATAGAATCCTTCCTTACAAATAATACGCTGCCATATAATCCGAGTATCTTCCGTGCATCTGTGAAGCCCAAAAACCGAGAACTTTTCTTCCTAAATTCAAAGGAAAAAACTTTGTCGGCAAAGATTTTTAACACTTATACACGCATTCATTTTGATATTGGGCTTATTTTATGGTGGTCTCCCAATTACGGAAATGCTCTGACTAACTTTGCATTATATCAGACGCTCTCCAAAAAATATAACGTGCTTGTCTTTGACAACGTAATACTTTATCCGTCGGGACGCTTTGCCAGATTTGCAAAAGATTATTATAATTTAAGCTCCGGCTATTTCTCAACCGCTTCATTACAGTTACTGCAAAAAAGCTGTGATACCTTTATTGTAGGCTCTGATCAGGCTTGGAATGTCTTTTTTGAACAGCAGTTTCATTGTGGCAAGTATTTTCAGCTTGATTTTGTGGATGACACAAAGCGAAAGCTTTCCTATGGAGCCTCCTTCGGTATGAGAGGCGCGGAGCCGCCGGAAGATTATGCTGCGGATTATAAGCGTTTTCAGCGGATATCAGTGAGGGAGGCGTCTGGCGTAGATATCTGCCGCGAGCGATACGGGGTAGAAGCCGAACATGTGCTTGACCCTGTTTTCCTGCTGAGTGCCGATGAATACGCAGCTGTTGCCGACAATTCCAAAATACGTGAGGAGGAACCGTTTATTATGGCATACCTGCTGAATCCGACTCCCGAAAAACGAGTAGCCTGCAAAAAAATCCAAGAACTTTTGGGCGGAATAAAAATAATCAATGTATCGGAAAATTCCTCTGAGACCAGAGATTTATACAGACATATTCTAGAGTTTGATAATGTTCAGGGCGATATTGAGGTTGAAGATTGGTTGTATTACATGAAAAACTGCCAATATGTTATTACCGATTCCTTCCACGGAACATGCTTTTCGGTTATTTTTCAGAAGCCTTTTCTCGCCTTTGTAAATCGCCAACCTGACAGATTTCAGGTATTTGACAAATTTACAGGTGCAAGCGACAGGATTTTTTCACCGGAGGAAGAAATTGATTATGATAAACTGACAGAGAATTTAGATTATTCTTTAATCAACAGCCAACTGGAACAGGAGAGACAGAAATCTCTTACATGGCTTGAGGAAGCTGTTAATTGTCCGATAACATAATGTGCAAACATAATGCAATGTTGGCAAGCATAAAACCCGCCGGGATATCCGTTTTAGATATCCGGCGGGTTTTAAAACAGACTAACAGCTATTCTTCATTACTTTCTTACACAGCTCTTTCATCAGCGGGTAAGCCTTTGCCGCTTCGGCAATTTTGTGTATAAAAACACGTGTATTTTCCCCTTTAACCGCATTCGCCTGAAGGATGTACCACCCAAAGCGGTAAGGCGCCGGGAGGGCGCTTATAAGCTCTCCCATGAAAACCTCTTCCCGGTACAGAAGGATGCCGCAGGCTATCCAGTACTGTGCCACGTCATACAGCTTTTCCCAAATCTCCTCCGCATCCGCCAGCTCCCCTTCAGCCGCCAAAAGCTGTTTCTCCGCCCACAATGCACTGATGTAAACATGCCTGATGTCGTCATCCCTCAGCCCTTTTGTCAGACAGGAGTACACGGTTTTGCAAATCTCAACGTCCAAATGCTTCCACAGGTTCTCCGCCATCCTCATCCAGTCATAGGTACTGATATTGATATAGGAATTTAGCTCCATACCCAGCCGCTCCAATGCCTCCCAATAATGCCTGTCCTCCAGAAAGAAGTCATATTTTTTATCCCTCATTGTCTCCAGCGCAAACCGTGCCGCACTTTCGTCAATCCGGTTGCCCGCATGGGCTATATGGTAACCGCACATTGTGGCGTCATCAGGAGACATCAGGAAATAATACCCCATTAGCTTGTCATAGCATTCATTTTCGGCTTTCGCCGTTTCCGTATATAATTGTTCTGTTAAACCGTTAACCTCCCGCACAGCCTCCAACGCATCCACAAATCTTTGATCAAACGGGGCATGCTCTAAAACGGACAGCACATCCCTTGGCGTAGCGACCAGCAGCTTCAGCTTCTCGTTCCTCCAGTCCACGGAACGCAGCGCCTGTTCCGCCTCTTCCCACTCCTCCTGCGTCACGTGGATATGGAGCCTCAGCAGGGCAAGCCTACCCAGCTCTTTCGGACCCATAAAGGAATTTGCTTCGGCAAACAAATCCATCTCCTTTTTCCGGGGATAGCCCTCCCACTCCTTTATGGCAGCCTTGTATCCATCCATATAGCCGACGAACTCGCCGTACTTATCCAAGTAATAACAATAAAGCCCCATATGGTAAAGGATACAGCACTTCGCCAGAAGGGAAATATCCCCGTTTTTAAGGAGTTCTTTTCCCACTTGATAGCCGTCCCCGTACCTTTGCTGTTGGCTGTATGCCTCCATCTCCGATATCACGGCATAGGTGGTGTAGGGCATCCTGTACCCTTTCCAGCAGCCGGCTGTTCCCCTCTGCTCCTTTGCCAGCTCTATTGCCGAAAAGTATTCTTTAGCGCCCATATACTCCTGAATCAGCTGCCCTGTTACATGGTCATTGTCAGGGTTTTCCTTCCGCATTTCCAGCAGGGGGGCAATATTCCTCCATAAATGCTCTATCTTTTCCTTTTCCGAGTTAAACACATACCCATAGTGATGCACATAATCGCCCAGATAACAGGTAGGGGAGTTAAGGGGTGTAAAATGCTCGTGGATTTTTCCGTAAAAGCAGGTATTCTTTTCCCTTTCCGTCATCCTCAGCGCAGGGAAGTCCTCCCAGCTATCTCCTGACTTATTCCTATAGTTTCTCTGAATATATGACGCCGAATGATAAGAGCGGTAATCACCTGACAGGAAAAACTTCTCAATCTCCCCCGTGCTTTCAAACCACTCGTCATCATCAATAATCATCACCCATTTCCCTTTTGCCCTGCGCACCCCCGCATTCCTTGCCGCTGCAAAATCATTACACCATGCGAATTTCTCTATCTTGTTCGTATACTGTCTCACAATATCCATACATACCTGATTTCCCGCCGTGTCCACCACAATCAGCTCGGAGGGTACCGTGTCCAGCAGATGCTTCAGTGATTTCATGCACTTTTCAATGGTATCTTCCCTGTCGCTCACCAGCATAGTGATTGTCAATAATATATCCTGCGCCATAACTGCCTCCTTTTCCTGATGATACCCGGTCCAGCCATGAGATATTTCACAAAAAGCTTCGTGTGCAGACACCTGTCATTTTTGTGAAATGTCTCATGACCAAACTGCTACGAAAAAAGGAGCAGCCATTACAGCCGCTCCCTTATTCACAATCTTATTNGCNAANTANAGATAATACANCCNGANTAGCCTGATTNNCCNGAGCCAGCATANCCTGANCNNCCTGAGCANGGNTGTNNTTATTGGAGTACTTAACCATCTCAGTAGCCATATCGGTATCACGAATCTGGCTCTCAGCGCTTGTAGTATTCTCAACTACATTGTCTAAGTTGTTGATGGTGTGCTCCAGTCTGTTCTGTACAGCACCAAGTGCGGAACGCTGGGTAGAAACCTTCTGGATAGCAGCCTTGATGGTGTCGATTGCAGCAGTAGCAGCATCTTCCGTAATAACTCCTGAAACTTTTAAGCCTTTAACGCCAATACCTGTAGCACTCATGCTGTCGATATCAAGAGAAATCTTGTTTGTCGCAGCAGAATCTGCACCTACATGCAGGGATAATGTTAATGCACCGGTAACTGTCTCTGTCTTTGTGGAATCAGCTACAGCTGCCTTACCGGGAGTAACGTTGATGAAGTCCTTAATCTGCTCTGCACCAAGCTTTTCCCAACTTCCATCTTTTTTCTGTGCATAAAAATCTGCCTTTACAGTACCATCGGTATTGAACAAATCTGCCAAATCTGCTGCTTCAACCAAAGCAGTACCATCACCCTTTGTATCTACTTTTGATGTCAAGATCATCACTTTATCACTATCCAAATNGTCAATAGCGACAAGCTTATCAGACAGCTGTGCACCAAAGGCAGTGGTAACGGCAGCAGTACTATAGAACTCAGTGCCTTCCTTGAAAGCAATATTGCCGTCCTCATCAACTTCCAACTGTTTCATAATCTCATCAACAGTTGCTGCTGTCTTGGAACCTTTTGCATATACGGTCTTGCCAAAGATTTCCTTTGCAGTCTTTGTAAGAGAAGTGATAGCGCCGTCTTTACCCTTGCCGTCAACATACGCAGCTTCCAAATCCTTTGCATCTGTACCGGCAACAGTTACAGTCACCTGCTTTGACTTAGAAGCGTCACCCTTCAGCAGATAAGTTTCATTGAACTTGGTTGTCTCTGCAACACGGTCGATTTCATCAACAAGCTGGTCGATTTCATCCTGAATGTACTGTCTGTCATCTGCACTGTTGGTACCGTTAGCTGCCTTAACTGCCAGCTCGTTCATTCTCTGAAGCATATCGTGAACTTCAGTCAATGCACCTTCAGCAGTCTGTACTGCGGAAATACCGTCCTGAGCGTTCAGGGAAGCCTGTGTCAGACCACGGATCTGCTTTCTCATCTTCTCACTGATGGAGAGACCTGCTGCGTCATCTGCCGCACGGTTAATCTTATAACCGGAGGATAACTTCTCGGTGGACTTAGACTGTGTTTTTGTGGTGATGCCTAACATTCTGTTAGAGTTCATTGCTGTTAAATTGTGTTGTACTACCATAAATTTGTACCTCCATATACTTTTTATTATGCTTCAAATCCTTTTGAAGCTATTTTTTTATATTTAGTTGTATGTAATTGAAAGGGGCACCCCTAGGATAGTACCCCTAATTACCGGAGTGATTAAAAAACATTTATTTGCAAATACTGACATTACAACTTTATTTACTAGAATGTTGTATTTGTTTTGTTGTTTNTTNATNNTAATATCGGAGGTNATTTTAAAATACTTTAGGGCTTTTTAAAAAATATTTGAAAAAATAATTTTTTCTTATTNTTCCGGCTAAATACNGCTTNNGCTAAGACTANTAAGCTGCTTTCATCCTGCTCCTCGTNGATACAAGCGGGTAATCTNTGAAAAAGCGACTCATACCGTCGGCATCACTGCCAAAGTCCATCATATCCTTCAAACTCCTTGGACCATTCTGCTTTTCTTCTCCATGGTACAGACAGCTGGTAGCTTCAGGCAACTAAGTGCGCAGCTNCCTTTTACTTTACTGTAAAGCAACAGTAAATCATATATCTATTTTTTTTAAAACGGAATCTTTATNANCNTGATCGATACAAAGATAACGTTTTGTAATCTGATAGGTGGAGTGGTTGTAATGATTCATCAAAAGAGCCNGAGNCGTNCCCTGTTTCCATGCATNATAGCCAANCGTCTTCCGNNGNGANTNGCAGCTGANTTCCGNACCCAGTCCGACGTAATCCGCAGCTTCCTTAATAATGCGGAACGCCTGATAGCGGCTCAGGGGATTCGGAGCTTGCCGCTTACTATCAAAAAACCAATCTTGGGCAGTCTTCTGAATGATATCAATATATTCATTTATAATTCTTGAAATTTCACCATTCACATAAATACGGTTTATTTTTCCTGTCTTTTTTTCCCTTACTACAATATGTGATTTCCATTGCTTTTTATTAAAATCAAAAAAATCCCCAAAGGTTAAATGCAGCAGATCCGATATGCGAAGCGCCGAATTCAAACCTATTATAATCAACATGTTTATCCTCGGATTCGGTTTCACATTTTTATAGTAATCTTTAAATTCCTGCAATTGCTCTTTGTTTTTAATTGGTTGTTGAGACCACTAAGTTTAATGAGACTTATCTGTTGAAAGGAAATGCAAAAGCAACTCAAGACACTGTTGCTTATGCCACCACTGAAATTCCTGCAACCTTTGAAGCCGGAAAGGACAGCGATGGAAACGAGTTGCAATTCTATGCAGCAAATGGAACTACAGCGTTAACTGAGACAGAAATACTGGATGCATTAGATAAAAAGCAGACTCTGTATAAAGATGACGAAACAACACAAACCGAAAAAACAGGAACTGCCTATACGGCAGGAACAGCAGCAAAAGCTACCGCAAATGGTACAAGATTGAAGCTATGAGTGCTGATAGCCAGATTCGTGATACCGATATGGCATCAGAGATGGTTAAGTACTCCAACAATAATATTCTTGCTCAGGCAGGTCAGGCTATGTAGGCTCAGGCTAACCAGTCCAATCAGGGAGTTCTTTCCTTACTTGGCTAATCATTAAAAGTATTTATTGCAAAAATATGTCATTGCCAAAACAGGGGTGCGCCACTCGGCACACCCCTGACATATTGTTCCATATTTATTCTTGTTGTTGCTTCCCGCCCACATACTTCTCTTCAAAACTCCCCCGCGGCATGGGGCGGTCAAAATAATAGCCCTGTATATATTTCACCTTCATACCCTGCAGCACTTCGTATTGATTGGGCGTCTCAATTCCCTCCACACAAATACTTACGCCGATAGTCTCCGCCAGCTCGGCAACCATCTTGATAAAGGACTGGGAATAAGCGTCCTCCGCCAAATCCTTCACAAAGCTCTGGTCCACCTTANTANTATCAAAGGGAATNTCACGGATATGATTCAGAGAGGAATAACCGGTTCCAAAATCATCCAATGCCAGATGTACTCCAAGCGCCTTGATTCCGTCTAAAATCACCTTCATACGCTCCATATCATTGATGGCAAGACTCTCCGTTACCTCCAAAGTCAGATTCCCGGGCTTCAGACCGCTCTCTTTTAATGTACGCTCCACAATTTCCACAATATCCGGATGCAAAAGCTGTACTACGGACAAATTAACATTCACCTTGTAGTCAGGATAGCCTTTCTCGTTCCATTCCCTGCAATGCCTGCACGCCTCCTGCAGGACATAGTTGCCGATGGGATTGATAAGTCCCAGGTACTCCGCCAGAGGAATAAACTCTGCAGGCGGAATAAAACCAAGCTTTGCACTATTCCAACGGATAAGCGCCTCTGCTCCCGCACAATGAACCTCGTCCTCCTGTATATCAATAATCGGCTGATAATATACCTCAAACTCACCGTAGCCGTCCACTGTGGCATCTCGCATATTCTTTTCCATATCAAGACGTCTGCCGGAGGAAGAATCAATACTGTCGCTGTAGCGTGCCAGTCGGTTCTTACCGCTCTTTTTCGCCTCATACATGGCAATATCCGCTTTTTTAATCAAATCAGGCACGGAATCGCCCGCATCCGGGAAGGTTACAATACCCATACTCATGGTGCAGTAATAATCCGCATCCTTTAAAAACCACGGCTTGCTGAATATCTCCTTGATATCTTCTACGATTTTATCAAATCTCCTGTATGCGCTTGGAGGAATCACAATGACAAACTCATCGCCGCCCATCCGGTAACATGTATTTTGTATACCGTCAATCCTCTGTAGAGAATGTGAAATAGCCTTAAGCAGTNCATCGCCGTATTGATGCCCCNATCCGTCATTGATATGCTTAAAATCATCCAAATCCAAANACAGCAAGGCTCCTGTCTCGCGGTTCCTCTTTGCTTCATCTATCTGTCTGGCAAGATCACGCTCACAGCACATACGGTTATACAGACCTGTCAAAAAGTCAGTATACGCCTGTTGTTCAATTCTTCTCTGATATAGCTTTTTATCGGTTATGTCATAGAGCGAATGAAGAATTGCATTCTTTCCGTCAATCCACGAAATTTCCTTATAAATCAAGTCATACCAGCGCTCTCTCTCGCTATGGAAAATCTCACAGGAGCCGCTCTTTTTACCTTCTTCCATTCCCTGCTCAATCAATCCATAAAAGGTATTTTCTTTCAATTCCTTGGCGAAAGTATTCTGCAATCTGTGATTGGCAAACAAAAGATTATTGGTATTCTTATCCGTCACATAAATTGCGCAGCCCACATTATCCAAAACAGCCTCCAGCGCTGCATGGGAACCAGCCAAAGAGGTTTTCTGAATTCTCCTTGTCCAGATACTCTGTAAAATCTTAACTGCATCCGCCGCAAATTTAATCTCGGACATGTTCCATATTCTTGCTTTCCTTTGATTNAATGCCAGAACCTTATTACTGCCGTTTTCCTGACGTAGAATCGGAAAAAGCATCACTGCTCTCAGCCCGATTTCTGCCATATCCTCTCTAATCAGTTCATCTATATTATCTGTGGACACCACAAGAGGNTTCGCCGTATATAAANAATCCTGTGCCTTTACCTGAGTAGTTTTATCAAAGTATGACAATATGCCGTGATTACACCATTCACACAATACATCCATCAATTTCTTATCGGAAGATAACCGAAAAACCTGAGCGCTGTCCACCCGCAAATGACGTCCCAAAATCCCCAGCCACTGATCCGTAATTTTCTCAACAGGTTCATCACTGTCAAGCAGCTGTACAATTTCCGTAGTCGCCTCAATCGTATGCAGATTGTCACTCATCTCCTGCTCTGCATAGCGGCTCCTTCTGCTCTCTGCTTCAGCGCTGAAAGAATTTAGCTTACTGTCCACATAGACACAGCTTACGCTGCGAAGTAAGTCCAAAATCCGGTTTAAATGAACGGACGATTCTTTATTTTCCGAGAACAGATCAAAAACCATCCNATNTAACAACACTCTGCCGTTCCCTCTAACGGCAATCGCTGCTGCNCTTCCNGCTCCATCCTCTAACTCCTCTATAACCTGTTCTTCCAAAGAACCGTCTTCTACGCGCTCCAAAATAGCCTGAATCTGCGGCATAGCAGCATAACGCTGTACTTCTGCCACTCTTCCGGCTTCACCTGACATTTGCGTTATGGCTGCCTTTTCTTCATCAAGGCAACATGCCCATATCTTTGTAACTTCACAAAATGTGTCCTGCAATTGTTGTAATTCATTGCTATCTATCAGTTCCTTAAAAGACATTTTGCTCACTATTTATACTCCTCGTTTTTACTCTGCCCCTATAACAATGTATCACATTTTGCAAGAATTGTACATATTTTTATACAATCATTACCATTGGACGGTTCCCCACATGAAATTAAACATCCCGCTGTATTCGCCAGATGCTCAAAGGAGGCTTTGCTTCTCTTAAAGCACGGAGCTTGGCTCATTACCCGCGGGAATATGTTGGCGGTAAAACACCTGAATAATTAATGAAGGCGCATATTCCATCATGGAATACACGCCTTAAAATCAATTCATTTTTCAATTACTCATCCACACTGTAGTTAGGAGCCTCTTTTGTAATATGAATGTCATGAGGATGGCTTTCCTTCAAAGATGCCGCAGAAATCTTGACAAATTTACCGTTCTCTTTCAATTCCTCAATGCTGGCTGCGCCGCAGTAGCCCATACCGGAACGAAGACCGCCCATAAGCTGGAACACAGTGTCCTCCACACTTCCCTTATAAGCAACTCGACCTTCTACTCCCTCAGGTACCAGCTTCTTGGCATTGGTCTGGAAATAACGATCCTTGCTGCCGTTCTCCATAGCCGCAATGGAACCCATTCCGCGGTAAACCTTGTATTTTCTTCCTTGGAATAACTCATAGTCCCCGGGGCTTTCCTCACAGCCGGCAAACATGCTTCCCAGCATACATACGCTGCCGCCTGCTGCAATCGCCTTGGTAATATCTCCCGAATATTTAATGCCGCCGTCTGCAATAATGGGAATACTGTATTCCTTTGCAACGCTGTAGCAGTCCATAATAGCGCTGATCTGAGGAACACCGATGCCTGCAACCACACGGGTGGTACAGATAGAACCGGGTCCGATACCTACCTTAACAGCGTCAGCACCGCTTTCAATCAATGCCTTGGTAGCGGCTCCCGTTGCCACATTACCTGCAATAACCTGCAAATCAGGATATTTTTCCTTGATCATCTTCAAACAATTCAAAACATTCTGGGAATGTCCGTGAGCGGAATCCAACACTACTACGTCCACCTTGGCATCCACAAGAGCCGCCACACGGTCAAGCACATTTGCAGTAATACCTACGCCGGCGCCGCAGAGCAGTCTTCCCTGTGCATCCTTTGCCGCAAGAGGATATTTGATTGTTTTCTCGATATCCTTAATGGTAATCAAACCCTTGAGGTTATAATCCTTGTCCACTATAGGAAGCTTTTCCTTTCTTGCCTTGGCAAGAATCTGCTTTGCGTCCTCCAGAGTAATCCCCTCGGGAGCGGTAATCAAGCCCTCGCTGGTCATGGATTCTTTAATCTTTTTCGTAAAATCAGTTTCAAATTTTAAATCACGATTGGTAATAATACCCACTAATTTACGGCCCTCTGTGACCGGTACTCCGGAAATACGGAACTTTGCCATCAAAGCATCGGCATCTGCTAATGTATGGTCGGGTGTCAATGAAAATGGGTCAGTGATAACTCCGTTCTCCGAACGTTTTACCTTGTCCACCTCTTCTGCCTGTGCCTCAATCGACATATTTTTGTGAATAATACCGATACCGCCTTGTCTCGCCATGGCAATTGCCATACGATGCTCGGTAACAGTGTCCATTCCTGCGCTCATCATAGGAATGTTCAGCTTGATCTTGTTGGTAAGCCAGGTGGTCAAATCTACCTGATTAGGAATCACCTGTGAATATGCAGGTACCAACAGCACATCATCAAAGGTAATGCCTTCACCTATAATCTGTCCCATTTTCTTTCCTCCTATATGTTTTCCAATATGTAGTTTGTAATAACAGTTCAGTCATGCAGAACTGATTATGCGGTTTGCCCGTGGGAGCTTGCTCACTAAGGGTAAATTGTATAATCATTTGCAATTGATTGTCAAATGAGTGTATCAAAATTTATTCCCACTGTCAACCTGAAAATTTAATCCGAAAATACCTTTCTGGGAGCGGCATTTTTCATTGCCTTTACCATCTCGGGAGACGGATTGAGCAAAATCTTCTCGCCGCCTTCATAGTAAATGGCATAGCGCAAATCCGGCTTCATCTCCTCGCCGATGCTATAATCCTTTACCTTCACCTGACGGTTTTTATAATTGTCCAGACGGTAGGATTTAATAGGCGCCATAATCTCCATTCTGCTCAGAGTATAAGTTGCTACTCTCTTTCTCTTGCTCTTTGCCATTACCTTGTCCACCACAAGCTCCTTGTCCAGATAAAGATATTCATACTCCAGATCTGTATTCAGTTTAAGGAAATATGCTCCTGCTCCCGTTATCGCCATTAATATCAAGCCGATATAGCTAAGCACAAACATAGATAAAAAGAAGAGAACCGTCAGCACCATAAGCAGCCCGCATAAAAATTTGAAAATTCCCCGTTGTTTTGCCTTTACCAGACATTCTACATAAGTATCACTCATTGTCTTCTCCTATCCTTTTCTAAATATGGTGGTAACTGAACCGTCAGGCAAATCCGTCAATATATGAAACGGATGCCTGTTATGCTACGGCAAAAACTCAAATAACACTTTATATGATATAACATCTTGATATAAGTTGCAAGGCTGCCTCCACAAGAATTTATCCTTTTTTTATATTCCGGTTAGAAGCGCTTCATTGACTTTCTAAAAGGAATCGCATATTATTGATATATTGATATAAGAAAGGTAGGTAGCCCTATGCCGGTAATGGATGAATTTAAAGAAGAAAGAAAAAATCTGCTGAAAGACGGAACACCGAAAGAAAAGTTTTCTTATTTTTGGTATTATTATAAATGGCATGTAATCATTTCAATTATTATTATCATAGCGGCTATCTCCCTGATTCACACCTATGTCACAAGAAAGGGCGTGGGATTTTATGCGGTAATGCTGAATACCGGAGCATATGAAAGTGCCGAAGCATATTCGCAGGAGGTCTCCGAAGCTCTTAACATCGACACGGAAAAATATGAAGTGCTTTTCGACACTACTATGTATGTGGATTTTAATAATATGGATGATACCACCGTCGCTTCCTCCCAGAAAATGATGGTTTATATCGCCGCTGCGGAATTTGACATTATTGTGACCGATACCGCTTCCTTACAGCATTATGCCTATACTGATACCCTGTATGATTTACGGGATTTGTTAAGCAAAGAACAGCTGGAAAAATATGAACCGTATTTCTACTACATTGACAAAAATGTACTGGATGAACAAGCGGCTGCCTCAGATGCCATGGATGACTCTTATGTTCCCGAGTACCCCCAAGACCCTTCCAATCCGGAAGATATGGCTGAGCCTGTTCCTGTGGGTATTTATGTAGATAGCTGTGATGACTTTACAGATAATTTTTATTTCAGAGCAGACGACATTGTATTCAGCGTTGTGGTGACTACTACCAGACCGGAGCTTGCCGTAAAGTATCTGGACTATGTATTTGAAAAACCACAAAATTCGCAGTAAGCTGACGGGGTATCAAATCTGCAATGCGGCAGGCATCCATATCGTTCCATTGTTTGCGAAAACAAAAGGGGCTGTTGCAAAAGTAGATAAATAATCTACTGGAGCAATGGCTCCCTTTTTGTGTACAGAGACAGAAAAGCAGACTCCGAAGAGCCTGCCATTCATGGTATAATAAGTTATGACTAGTAACTTAAAATACACTAAAAATTATACCGGACTTGGTGAAGCTTATCAACTGGTTTTACCATTAAGTCTGGAAGGTCTGATCCCGGAAGATGAATCTGTCAGACTGCTGAGCCACGAATTGGAGGAACTGGATTATACTTTGTTATATCAGGCTTACTCTGCCAAAGGCAGAAATCCGGCAGTTGACCCCAAGACCATGTTCAAGATCCTGACCTATGCGTACTCCCAGAACATCTATTCATCCAGAAAGATCGAAACAGCCTGCCGCAGGGATATCAACTTTATGTGGCTGCTCGCAGGGCACAAAGCGCCTGACCACAGCACGGTCGCCCGTTTCAGGACAGGTTTCCTTGCAGATGCATGTGAAGATCTGTTTTACCAGATGGTACGCCGTCTTGCACAAATGGGCGAACTGTCAAAAGAAACAGTATTTATCGATGGCACAAAACTGGAAGCCTGTGCAAATAAGTACACTTTTGTCTGGAAAAAATCCGTAGGGAAATGGGAAGAAAAAATGCATGTAAAACTGGAAGAAGCGCTACAGATGGTGAACCGGGAGTATCTGCAGTCGTTCCGGATCTGCAAAGAGACCAGNNCTGCTGACCTTCAANGNATNGTGGANNATCTGAAGGAATACTGCCATNAGAATGAANTTGTGTTTGNANATGGCCGNGGAAAAAGAAAAAGCGTGCATCAGCGATATCTNGAACTGTTTGAAAGATTTCTNGNCAGACAGCTTNNNTATGACCTGCATAACTCACGNTTCGGCAGCCGNAACAGNTATTCCAAAACAGATGTGGATGCNACATTTATGCANATGAAGGATGACCATATGCGCAATGCCCAGCTGAAACCGGGATATAACATCCAGATCGGGGTTGACAGCGAATACATTGTTGCAGCAGACATCTTTCAGGACAGAAATGATGTATGGACGCTTGTCCCGTTCCTGAAACATATGGAAGGTCATATGGGTTTCCGGTATCCAAGTGTGACAGCAGATTCCGGCTATGAAAGCGAAGAAGCCTATGACTATCTGGAAAGCCGGAACCAAAAACCATATATCAAACCCCAGACTTATGAAAAGTGGAAGAAGCGCAGTTTCAGGAAGGACATAAGCAAACGGGAAAACATGGAGTATGATACCCGGAAGGATATCTATACCTGCCACGCAGGCAGAAGACTGATGCCCATATATATAAAGAAACAGAAAAGCAGGAACGGTTATTTATCAGATGTGACCGTATATGAATGCACAGACTGCAGCGGATGTCCCTGCAAAGACAGATGTACAAAGGCAAAGGGGAATAAACGGCTGTATGTGTCCAAAAGCTTTATAAGCCACAGGCAGAGATCTTACGAAAATATCATGAGTGAAACAGGCATCATGTACCGTATGAACCGTTCCATCCAGGTAGAAGGTGCTTTTGGGGTTCTTAAAAACGATTATGAGTTCCATAGATTCCTGCTCAGAGGGAAAACCAAAGTAAAACTGGAGATTTTATTGCTGTGTTTTGGATACAACATCAACAAACTGCATGCCAAGATCCAGAATGACAGACTTGGAAGTCATATGTTTCCTTTAAAAACAGCCTAGAAATAAGGCAAAAAGAGAGCCTTTATTAAAGTATGCAAAAAACCAGGGAAAATTTCAAAGATAGAAGTCTTCCATGTTTTTTATTTCTACAAAAGAAGGAGCACCGCTCCATAACTAGAAATTAGTTATTTTGCGACACTCCCTTTTTATTTTCCTTTTACCGTTTTTACAAAAGCTCTTTTAACAGCCTATTCACACTTGCAGGGTCTGCCTTACCCTTCATCGCCTTCATGGTCTGACCCACAAGGAAACCGATTGCCTTTTCCTTGCCGTTCTTATAATCCTCTACAGACTGGGGATTTGCGGCAATGACCTCCTCAATGGTCTTCTTCAAAGCGCCCTCGTCGCTTACCGTCTTAAGCCCCTTTTCCTCCACATACTTTTCGGGGTCCATATCCCGGTCAAACATTTCCTCAAACACTTCCTTTGCCATCGTGGAATTAATCACTTTCCGCTCGGTAAGCCCAATCAGCTTTGCCAGATTCTCCGGTGAAAAACGGATGTCCTCCGGCTCCATCTCCTTCTCCTTTAACAGGCGCAGGGTTTCCACCATAAGCCAGTTGGACACCTTCTTAGGCTGGCTCCCCAGAGCCACCGTTGCCTCAAAAATATCCGCCATATGCTTGGTTCCCGTAATAATTTCAATATCATAATCGGGAATGTCAAACTCTTCTTTGTAACGCTTCATTTTCTCGGTGCGAAGCTCCGGCTGTCTGCTTTTTACGCTCTCTAACCACTGGTCGCTGATAAACACTGGAGCCAGATCCGGATCCGGGAAATAGCGGTAATCCTGGGCATCCTCCTTGGAGCGCATGGCATAGGAGTATTCTTTGTTGTCATCCCAGCGTCTCGTCTCCTGTATGACAGGCTTGCCCTCCTCCAAAAGCTCTATCTGGCGGTTACGCTCACCTTCAATTGCCCTTGCGATTGCCCTGAAGGAATTTAAGTTCTTCATCTCCGTACGGGTGCCGAACTTCTCACAGCCTACTTCCCTCACAGAAAGATTCACATCAGCCCTCATGGAACCTTCCTGAAGCTTGCAGTCGCTGGCTCCCAGATATTGTATAATCAGGCGCAGCTTATCAAGATACGCAATGACCTCATCTGCGCTTCTCATATCCGGCTCCGACACAATCTCAATAAGCGGGACACCGGAACGGTTAAAGTCCACTAGGGAGCAATCCTCCCACTCGTCATGAATGAGCTTGCCTGCGTCCTCCTCCATATGAATCTCATGAATTCCTACCTTCTTCGTTCCCTCGGGAGTGTCTATCTCCACATAACCGTTGCGGCAGATGGGAAGATACAGCTGGGAAATCTGGTAATTCTGAGGATTGTCGGGATAAAAGTAATTTTTACGGTCAAATTTACAGTACCGGGTAATGGTACAGTTGGTGGCGAGACCCACGGCAAGCGCATACTCCACCACCTGCTTATTCAGCACAGGCAGGGAGCCGGGCATACCGGTACAAACCGGACAGGTATGGGTGTTGGGCGCACCGCCAAACTCCGTGGAACAGCCGCAGAAAATCTTGGTTTTGGTGGCTAATTCTACATGTACCTCAAGACCGATGACTGTTTCATATTGTTTTGCCATATCAGTTTCCCTCCTTACTTTGCTCGTAGGTGTAAGCCGCCCGAATCAGCTTTTTCTCCTGAAAGCTGTCGCCGATAAGCTGCAGTCCTATGGGCAGACCGTTTTTATCCTCGCCGCAGGGCACGCTGATACCCGGCAGACCGGCAAGGTTGATAGAGATTGTATAGATATCACCTAAGTACATCTTGATAGGGTCTGAAAGGCTTTCTCCCAGCTTGGGCGCGGTGGTAGGAGCCACCGGACCCAAAATTACATCATATTTTGTAAAAGCGTCGTCAAATGCCTTTTTTAACAAAGCCTTAACCCGCAGCGCTTTTAAATAGTAGGCATCGTAATAGCCCGAACTGAGTACAAAGGAACCCAGCATAATACGTCTCTTCACCTCCGCGCCAAAGCCCTCGGAGCGGGTACGCTTATACATAGGATGCAAATCCTCCACGCCCTCCGCACGGTAGCCGTATTTTACGCCGTCAAAACGCTCCAGATTAGAGCTTGCCTCCGCCGCAGCAATAGTATAATAAGTAGGAATAGCATATTCCACTAAGCTAAGGTCAAATTCTTCCACAACGGCGCCCTGTACTTTGAGCACTTCTGCCGCCCTAAGCACGGCGTCCTTCACCTCCGGGTCAAGCCCTTCCCCAAAGTAATCTCTGGGAATACCGATGCGCATTCCCTTTACATCCTTCACTAATGCAGCGGTAAAGTCCGTATCCTTGCGCTCCATAGAGGTGGAATCCTTCAAGTCATGGGAAGCAATTGCCTCCAGCACTGCCGCACAGTCGGTAACATCCTTTGTCAACGGTCCAATCTGGTCCAGAGAAGAACCGTAGGCAATCAATCCGTAACGGGAAACCGTTCCGTAAGTAGGCTTCATGCCCACTACGCCGCAGTAGGNCGCAGGCTGGCGAATAGAACCGCCTGTANCNGAGCCAAGCGATNCAAAGCATTCCTTGGCGGCAACAGCGGCAGCGGACCCGCCGGAGGAGCCGCCCGGAACATGCCCGGGGTTCTTGGGATTTCTGGTGACGCCGTAATAGGAGGTCTCCGTGGTGCTTCCCATGGCGAATTCGTCCATGTTGGTCTTACCGATAATCACTGCTCCCGCTTCTTCCAGCTTCAGCACTGCCTCCGCGCTGAAGGTAGGTACAAAATTGCTCAATATCTTGGAGGAACAGGTGGTCAGGGTTCCCTCCGTACACATATTGTCTTTAACGGCAAAGGGCACGCCCGCCAAAGGACCTGAAAGCTCTTTTTTGTCTATTTTCTCCTGTATGGCAGCCGCCTGCCGTAACGCCTTTTCTTTGTCAAGAGTCACATAACAGTTCAAGTTCTCCTCGGTCTTTTCAATCTGTTCAAAAACCGCCTCCACTGCCTCTGCTACCTTGACTTCTCCCTGCTTTATCTTTTCCGACAGCTGTACTGCCGTATAATCTAAAATATTCATGGAACCTCCTCTATTCAACGGTTCTTGGCACCTTAAACATACTGTCCTTGCTTCCGGGTGCATTTGCTAAAATATTCTCACTGTCATCTCCGCCTGTTACAACATCCTCACGGAACACATTCTGTACGGGAAATACATGGGACATGGGCTCCACACCTGTAGTGTCCAGCTCGCCCAGCTTGTCGATATAGTCCAGCATACTGCCCATATCCTTTTTCGCCTGCTCCTTTTCCTCGTCGGAAAGCTCCAGCTTTGCCAAAATGCCCACATATTCTATTGTTGCATCATCTATCATATTTGCCATGTTAATATCCATGCCTTTCCATAACCTGCGAATTTGATCCGCAGGCACAATATTTGCAAAACGAACAAATTCGTTTGTGAAAAATCTCTGATTTTTCACACTAATCATCCATTCTCGCTCAAATAACCATACCTTCAAATACCTGCCAACCATTATACGCCGGAACGCGCTGCATTTTCCCCTTTGGCGAATACCCCTTATTGCATTCGCCAAGTGAATCCTCATACCTGCGCCGACTCACTGCCCCTTGCAGAAATAAGTTCTCCGGTCTTTGGCACAATTTATAATTGCAGTATCTATGCTTTATAATCAGTCTCTCACCTTGATATGAACCTCTCTCAGCTGCTGCTCGGTCACGTCTCCCGGTGCGCCGCACATCAAATCTTGGGCGGAGCCGCTCATGGGGAAGGCAATGACCTCTCTGATATTTTCCTCGTTGCGAAGCAGCATAATCATTCTGTCCACACCGGGAGCCATGCCTGCATGAGGGGGCGCTCCGAACTGAAATGCCTGATATAAGGCTCCAAACTTATTTTTCAAGGTCTCCTCGTCATAGCCAGCAATGGCAAACGCTTTCTTCATAATCTCTAAGTCATGATTTCTCACCGCGCCGGAGGAAAGCTCCACACCGTTGCAAACGATATCATACTGATAGGCAAGAATATCCAACGGGTTCTCGTTTTGGAGGGCATCTAAGCCCCCCTGCGGCATAGAGAAAGGATTGTGTGTAAAGCCAATCTGCTTTGTCTCCTCGTCCAGCTCAAACATGGGGAAGTCGTTCACATAGCAGAAACGGTATGCATTCTTCTCGCAAAGGTCAAGCTTATTTCCAAGTTCGATACGAAGCTGCCCTGCGTAGAAGTTGGCACGCTCCTCCTTATCCGCAATAAAGAACAGGGTATCTCCCACGGATAGGGAAGCAAGCTCCATCAGCTCTCCTTTATACTCCTGAGGGATAAATTTGTCGATAGGACCCTTGTAGGAATTGTCCTCCATAACCTCAAGATAGCCCAATCCCCCCATTCCCAGAGAGGTTGCAAAGCTAAGGAGCTTCTCATGGAAGCCCTTGGACATTTCGGCATGAACCTTGATTGCCCTGACTGTCTTGCCCACAAAAGGCTTAAAGGTGCACTTCTGGAAAAATTCCGTCACGTCTATGATACGCAGGGGATTGCGCAAATCCGGCTTATCCGTACCGAACTCAAGCATTGCCTGCTTGTAGCTGATAATGGGATAAGGCGCCTGCGTCACCTGATAGCCATCGGGCGCAAATTTTTCAAAGGTTGCGGAGAGAACCTCCTCGCCCGCCCTGAACACATCCTCCTGCGTGGCAAAGCTCATCTCAAAATCCAGCTGATAGAACTCTCCCGGAGAACGGTCCGCCCTTGCGTCCTCGTCTCTAAAGCAGGGGGCAATCTGAAAATATTTGTCAAAGCCGGACACCATCAGAAGCTGCTTATACTGCTGGGGGGCCTGAGGCAGCGCATAAAATTTCCCCTTATATTTTCTGGAAGGCACAATATAATCTCTTGCACCCTCGGGAGAGGAAGCACACAATATGGGAGTCTGAATTTCCAAAAATCCCATCTCGCTCATTTTCTGGCGCAAAAAGCCAATAACCTGCGAGCGAAAAATAATATTGTCGCGAACCTTGTTATTCCTCAAATCCAGATAACGGTATTTCAGGCGCACATCCTCCCTGATTTCCTTGGAGGTCTGGATTTCAAAGGGAAGCTGATGATACACCTTGCCAAGCGCCTCAACGGATAAAGCCTCCAGCTCAATGGTTCCGGTGGGAATCTTGGGATTGTAGGTCTCCTCATCTCTTTTTTCCACAGGTCCCTCGATAGAAAGGCACATCTCCTTGGTGATGCCCTTCAGAAGCTCCGTCTTACGGATTACCACCTGAAGCACTCCGTACATATCACGCAGGTCGATAAACGACACTCNTCCGTGGTCACGGATGTTTTCTACCCANCCTGCAACCTTAAGGGTCTGCCCGATNTNCTGCTCGCCGATTTGNTTCNTTGTCATNTCNCTGTACATGTNGTNTCTCCATNTNTACTATTATTAAAATCTGCCTTTATAACTTCCTGAGTGGTGCTCCGCCCGCCATTCGCCGCGGCCTACATTTTAGCGCGTGAAGCGCAAAAAAATCCCGGAACACAGCTTTTCCTGTATTCCGGGACGGATAATCACATACCCGCGGTACCACCCGCATTGACAAGCCTCTTATCCGGCTCATCCTCTCTTACACTTAACGCGTGCAACGTGCTGCCCTGGCGCACTGACTCATGCGGTTCAAGCAGCCTGCTCCGGAGTGTTCCCTTTATCGCTTCCGCAAACAACGCTCTCAGTCGGTGGCGCCGTATTCCTGTTGCTTCCCTGACAAGAGTCTCCTTCACTGCATTTCCCTGTCTGTTATGCTTCTTATCATAGGCGATTCCTGATGAAAAGTCAAGTAAAAAGATTGCAGTACACTAGTATAACGTCTTCCCTGTAAATTATTCCCTTTCTTTATAAAATATCGGCGTTCCTGTCAACGTTTATCTTTCTATCCACGGACTTTTCATATACTCTTCTTCGCAGGTAAATACTGGCTTGCAATTCTGTTCTCCGGCTTTTCGTCAAACAGATACAGTATCATCAGGAAAAACCATTCCAACGGCTTCATAATCACATAAACCACATCCGCCGCCCATGCGCTCCTTATATGTTTTGAAACCGGATATCCATAGGTGTCATAAAAATAGCGGATTTTCAAGCCTTTTATGCCCCCGAAGCGACACGGTACACAGATAATGCGCATCGTACTCCACCGGCGGCGGCGCAATTTCCTGCGACAGCACCCAATCGCTTGTCTCCGTAAACGCCTTTATTATGCTGTCCGGCTGCTGCCCGAACAGGCACAAAATCATAATAAGCACTGCCATAACCGGCAGCATGACTATCAAAGCGACATAAAATATGTTTGCTCCCTTAAGGAAAAAACGGTTTATACCCTGTAGGACCGGGTTTTTGTATTCCAGCTCCTCCTGCTCCTTCGCTTTCTCCTTAATCAGCCGAACCATCAGCTCCGTCACATGGACGATAAATATACTAATCTCCATTCCACCGCTTTCGTTCGACGGCACAAAGCTATCTCCACAGAAGGTAACCAAACCGGACTACTCTATTACTTCCAAAATCTTGTCATCCTGATCCTTGATTAGGGTAGGCACCAATTCCACTGTCAAGGGCATTGTACTCAGCGGATAAACTCCCGCATGGGGTTGTAAAACGTCACACAATTCCTTCAGCGCCCCGTCATCCAATACCACCACCGCAAAATCATCCTCCAGACCAAACCGTCCTTCCTCTCCCGGCTCAAAGCCGATTCCCATATTAGGACCCTGCAGATAGAGCTTACGCCCTTTGCCTACGCGGGCACTCAGCATCGTGGAAAGTATAGGGGTATGCCCTGCGCTATTGCCGACGGTTTACTGGAAAAATAATTACTGTCATGTTATGATACCTATAATGAAATCATATAGGAGGCGTGACAAATATGAACGACAAACAACGCAATTACATTGCAATCCCCGCATACCTGAAAGTGGAAGGCGGCGCTCTTGGCAAAATCGGAGCTTATTTAAAGGAAAATAATATTCAAAAGGTAGTCATCTATTTCGGTAACGGACTAATTGATATGTTCGGCAATACCGTTATGGAATCCCTGCGAAACGCAGACATTGAGGTATTGGAATACCGGGAAATAGATTCCGTCCAATTAGAGGATATCACAAATCTTGCCTTTAATCTACCCAATAAAACACAAGCCGTTATCGGTCTGGGCGGAGGAAAGGTGATTGACGCGGCAAAATATGTAGGTTTTTTGCAAAAGCTGCCCTTTATCAGCGTTCCCACTTCCTCCTCAAGCGACGGCTTTTCCAGTGCCAGCGCTTCTCTGCTGGTAAACGGAAGACGCTGCTCCGTTCCCGCCAAAATTGCCTATGGCATTATTGTGGACACGGAGGTTATCAAAAGCGCTCCCGAACGCTTCCTGTACTCGGGAATCGGCGACATGATTTCTAAAATTACCGCCCTTTATGACTGGCAGTTTGAGGAGGATCACGGCTTTACCACCGTTAATGATTTTGCCATGATGATTGCCAAGAAGGCGGTCAACAGCTTTGTCCGCACACCCTTTTCCAGCATTATGGACAACCTCTTCTTAAAGGAGCTTTTGGATTCTCTTGCCATGAGCGGTATTGCCAACGAAATCGCAGGAAGCAGCGCCCCCACCAGCGGCAGCGAGCATCTGATTTCCCACGCACTTGATAAAATGCTTGAGAATCCACAGCTTCACGGTATACAGGTTGGTATTGCCACTTACCTGATGAGTCTGGTACACGACCACCGTTACAAGCGCGTCCACACTGTTTTGACGGATACCGGCTTTTTTGACTATGTGGAAACCTTGAATCTTAATGCAGCAGACTATATAAAGGCAATTGATCTGGCTCCCTCCATCAAGCCCTTCCGTCACACCTATCTGCACGAAGAGCAGTACCGTGAGCTTGCCAAGAAGCTGCTTACTACCGATGAGACCTTATGCCGGATTTTCCATATATAAACCTTGTTAATAACCACCACTTTGAGTGGTGGTTATTAACGTTCAAATCTTCATGGCATAGTAACCATCATATATCACAAACTTTATTTTTTATTGGGAAAACTCAATTTTATCAACTCCTACAACTCTTTTCTGCGGAACCTAATAATATACGTCGAATATTTCCCGCTTCCAATTTTTTCACTATCTTT
>WFLX010064348.1_pt1 | contig 26735 bp, 19 predicted proteins | sample 4967041 | NCBI WGS metagenome assembly WFLX01 (sample SAMN12857096, study PRJNA449069) | gut metagenome | isolation source: stool from male and female vole | host: Microtus ochrogaster | place: USA:Florida | collected 2017
ATGATGTGATAGCTTTTAACAACCTCATAACAGTGGAATATAATGATTTGCTTCGCGAGAAGCCGGAGTGGGCTGAGTATATGGATCAGATGAAGGGACAGCTTGAAACGGCAGTGGGTGTGCAGATAGCAAAGAAAAATGCGGAACAGGAACAGCAGACGACACCCCCTGAGGATCCGGATACGAATCCAGAACAGGGCGGAAATGAAGAACCTCCTGAAAATGTGGCACCGGCAATACAGTATGTAATCGCTACCACCACGGTAAATGTGAGAAGCTCTGACAGCGAGAACGCAGAGCGTTTGGGCAAGGTGTCCCAAGGCACGAAACTGCAGTTAAAGGAAACACGTGTCAACGGATGGAGTATGGTGGTTTTTGAAGGTAAGGATGCCTTTATCAAATCCCAATATCTGGAGGCAGCGGAGAGCGCATCAGGCTTAGAAGCCATTGGCACAGTAACTGCCACTGCCAATGTCAATGTGCGCGTTTCACCCAGCGAGAGCGGAGAGCGGCTTGGCGTATTGGCCGACGGGGAGACCGTAGATTTGTATGCCAAAGAAAACGGCTGGTGCAAAATTAAGTATCGTGACCAGGTGGGATATGTAAAAGCGGATTATGTGAAATAGCTGCATAAAAATAAAAAGAAAGGGAATGCTTCTGAAAAAGAGGCATTCTTTTTTTGTCGGATAAAAATGGCGGAGTCCGGCTTGGCGCTGCAGCCGGATGTCGCAGAAACGGAGTTAAAATGAAATCACAGGAAGTAAAGATATATCGGGAGATTCAGAAGAATACGGAGATGGCGATGAAAGCCATTGACACCATATCGGACAAGGTATATGATGACCAGCTCGCCTTACAGATGTCCAGACAGTCCTTGAAATACTCAGAGCTTCATAATGAGGCGGTGAAACAGTTGGTGGAGGCAAAGGCAGAGCCTTATCACAGCAGTTATTTTGATGATATGATGGTAAAGACAGGCATTCATTACAATACTTTGCTCAACACCAGCACCAGCCATATTGCGGAATTGATGATAAGGGGCAGCCACAATGGCATTGTGGAGATGGAGAAGGTGTTAAACCATAATGATAATGTGGGGGAAAAGCCGGAGATGCTGGCAAGACAGCTCATTGATTTTGAAGAAAAAAATATTGCAAGGCTTAAACATTATTTGTAATGGGGATTGAAGATTGGATACATTGTATACGTGTATAATTTATTGTGCAACTTGTCCAAAAAAAGGGATAAAATTTTTACGGTTTTGTGGATGAAAGTATGTTGTGAATTTGAAACACAAGATTTATAATAGATAACGGATTGCAGATACAATAAAGGAGGACAAGACAATGTCATATGTTGATGAGGTATTTGAGCTGGTTGTGGCAAAGAATCCTGCACAGCCGGAGTTCCATCAGGCAGTAAAAGAGGTGTTGGAATCTCTTCGCGTAGTAATTGAGGCAAATGAGGAGGAGTATCGTAAGGATGCTCTGTTAGAGAGAATTGTGACTCCGGAGCGGCAGTTGCTTTTCCGTGTTCCCTGGGTGGATGACAAGGGACAGGTTCAGGTAAATAATGGTTTCCGTGTGCAGTTTAACTCTGCAATCGGACCTTATAAGGGAGGTTTAAGACTGCATCCTTCCGTAAACCTTGGTATTATCAAGTTTTTAGGTTTTGAGCAGATTTTCAAGAATTCCCTGACCGGGCTTCCTATCGGCGGCGGCAAGGGNGGTTCNGANTTNGANCCNAAGGGCAANTCCGACAGNGANGTNATGGCNTTCTGNCAGAGCTTNATNACNGAANTNCATAAATANATNGGCGCNGACACCGATGTACCTGCAGGNGANATCGGAACCGGNGCNAGGGAAATCGGTTATATGTACGGTCAGTACAAGAGACTTACCGGACTTTATGAGGGTGTTCTCACAGGAAAAGGCTTAAGCTATGGCGGCTCTCTGGCAAGAACCGAGGCTACTGGTTATGGTCTTTTGTACCTCACAGAGGAAATGCTGAAGTGCAACGGCAAGGATATTGCAGGCAAGACCGTTGCCGTATCAGGTGCGGGAAATGTGGCTATCTATGCAATTCAGAAAGCACAGCAGCTCGGTGCAAAGCCGGTTACCTGCTCCGATTCCACCGGNTGGNTTTATGATCCNGAAGGNATNGATGTNGCNNTGTTNAANGANNTNAAGGAAGTNAAGCGNGCNAGACTGNCCGAGTATGCNGCTGCAAGACCTAGNGCAGANTATCNTGANAAGAAGANCAGGNGAGCANGGNGTATGGANTGTAAANTGTGATATNGCNCTTCCCTGCGCTACCCAGAACGAGCTGGATTTGGATGACGCAAAGGCCTTGGTTGCAAACGGCTGCTTTGCAGTGGCTGAGGGCGCTAATATGCCTACCACCATGGATGCTACCGAGTATCTGCAGGCAAATGGTGTTCTGTTCTGCCCTGGCAAGGCTTCCAATGCGGGCGGCGTAGCTACATCCGCTCTGGAGATGAGCCAGAACAGCGAGAGACTTTCCTGGACCTTTGAGGAGGTTGACTCCAAGTTAAAGAATATCATGGTAAATATCTTCCATAATCTGGACGATGCCGCAAAGAAGTACGGCATGGAAGGCAATTATGTGGCAGGCGCTAATATTGCAGGATTTTTGAAGGTGGCTGACGCCATGAAGGCACAGGGAATTGTGTAAAACATAAAGAAAAGCTTAGAGAGAAGGACTGTGTGGGATTTTCCATGCAGTCCTTTTGATTGTAGGTGAAAGCATGAAGTTGGCGGATAAGGTTGTACTTGTTAATTGCTTGGTTATAAATTATAATAGAATTTGGATAATAGAATCAAAACCAGAAAGAGAAATGATTGCGGAAGAGAACCACTGTTACAATAGATAGAAAGGGACTACATATGGACAGTTTGTATATTGTTATTCCGGCATATAATGAAGAGGCCAATATTGAATCCGTGGTGGAGGGCTGGTATCCCATTGTGGAGAAGCATTCCGGCAGCGGGCAGTCAAGGCTTGTTATTATAGATGATGGAAGCAGGGATGGTACTTTTGCCATGCTGAAGAAACTTGCAGAGACCAGACCGCTTTTGGTCCCTCTTACCAAGGAAAACGGTGGACATGGCGCTACGGTGCTGCATGGTTATCAGTATGCGCTGGAACAAAAGGCTGATTATATTTTTCAGACGGATTCGGACGGGCAGACCCTGCCGGAAGAGTTTGAACCCTTTTGGGAGCTGAGGGAACAATATTCCATGGTGATTGGCAGCAGATTAAAGAGGGGGGACGGATTTTCACGAGTGCTGGTAACCAAGACCCTAAAAATAGTGATAGGCTTATGTTTTCATGTATGGGTGGAGGATGCAAATACGCCGTACCGGCTGATGCAGGCGGACACTCTGCGGGAAAATATTCAGTATGTTCCGGAAAAATATTTTTTGAGCAACGTACTGCTCACCACTATTTATACCAAGAAAAAGAACAGCATAAAATATATCCCTATTACCTTCAGAGAGAGGCAGGGGGGAGAAAACAGTATCAATATCCCCAAAATCATTAAGATCGGAAGGGAAGCGATGCATAGTTTCTTCGTGTTGAACAAGGTGTTGAACCAGCAACTGAAAAAACAGCCCTGAGACCAATAAAACGCGAGGGGGAAGAACAGGATTATGGACGTTGTCAGCCAAGGAATAATGAAATGAAAAAAATTACAAGCATTTTGATAAATATATATAAAAAATATGGATATTTATTTCAGGGGAAACTATTTAGTATAGTGATTCTTTTTTACAAGGAAAACAGAGTTGCAAAAACCCCTGTACAGGCATTAAAAAGAGTGTTATCACATTTCAGGGAAATAAAGGTATATGGTGGAACTTGTTCTAGGGAAAAGATATTAGCGAAGGCAAGGTTTGATGCCGATGGATGCCATACCTTTATTTATACATGGGATGTGTATAAGACAGTAAAAGTCAGGGGAAAAATTCTTGGAAATTGCACTATTGACTACAGCAAAATATTAAATTACGGCTTGTCCCATTATTATATGGATGGAGATGATGAGTTTGCAAAAACCAATAATTCCGTCTTAAATGCAATTCTTTCGTATATAGAACGACTTGCTGATTATGTAAAGGACAGTGAAATTGCCAATAAAAAAAATATTGTATCCTATCTGCTGCGATTTAAGAATGAACCGGCACAGAATCTGGAGGAAGCTTTACAGCGTATTCTGGTTATCAATCAAATCCAATGGCAATTGGGTCATATTTTGGTTGGTTTGGGGAGGCTGGATTATTGTCTTGACAGGTATATAGAGGATGAAACGAAAGCAAAAAATCTTTTGAGAGAGTTTTTCAGTCTGCTTCATAAGTATTATACAATAAAGAGTAACGCTTTAATGGGGGATACCGGGCAGATCGTGATTCTGGGAGGAAGGACCGCAGAGGGAGAGTGCTTTTCAAATAAATATACGAAACTGATTATTGAGATTATTCAGGAATTACAACTTCCGGATCCCAAAGTGCTATTGCGCATTAACAAAGACATGGAAGATGATGTGTGGGAAAATATTATTCATGCCATGTCTTCCAACATAGGCAGTCCGCTCATTTCTAATGATGATGAGATTATTGAGCATATGGTCGCATTTGGATATGAGAGGGAGGATGCAAATAATTATATTACTTCTGCCTGCTGGGAACCTATTGCAGGAAATTGTTATGAGCAAAACAATATTCTTTCGTTAAATTATCTGGAGCCATTTGAGCGTATTTCCCAAAAGCATGATGTAAAGAAAATAGATACTTTTGAACGGTTGATGGATTTGTACTATGAAGAACTGAAAGGGTATATAGAAGATATATTGCGGTATCTNGATACTCTGAAATGGGAAAAAGATGCTTTGTACTCAATGTTTGATGAAAATGCGAGAAACAGTCGTAAGGATGTCAGTGTAGGCGGCAGTAAATACAATAATTATGGGATACTTACGGTTGCAATGGCAAACACAGTGAATTCTCTAAACAATATTCGCGAAGTGGTGTTTGAAAAGAAACTTTATACCTACGCAGAATTGGATTCCTATCGAAGAGCCAATTTTAGGAATCATGAGGCGGAATATCGGCTGCTGAAAAATACAGATAAGAAATGGGGGCATGACGAGGAACAAGTTTGCGGTTTTGTGAATCAGATTACAGAGAAGACACAGGTATTTCTGGAGGCTTACTATAATCCTTTAGGAGGAAAGATGAAATTTGGGCTTAGTTCGCCTCATTATATTATGAATAGTGTGAATTATCCTGCATCATTTGACGGACGAAGGAAAGGCGAGCCCTTTGCGGTACATATTTCATCCGGTGAAGGAATTGCATATACGGAACTGATGAATTTTGCTTCAAAGCTTGATTATACAGGAAAGAGATTCAATGGGAATGTTGTTGATCTTATGGTAACGCCATCACTGTTCCATCAAAATGCGGCGCAGTTTACAAAATTGATAAAAGTATCTCTATTACAGGGGTGCTGTCAGCTGCAGGCAAACGTAATAGATGCCGCAACATTGATACTTGCAAAGAATAATCCGAATGATTTCCCGAATTTAATCGTCCGAGTATGGGGATTTAATGCATATTTTAATGAACTGCCGGAAGAATATAAAGATTATCTGATAGAGAGGGCAAAACAAAGTGAAGTTGCGTTTAACTAGTATTCAGAGGTTTAGCCTGCACGATGGTCCGGGGATACGGACCACATTGTTTTTTAAAGGATGTAGTATCAGATGTCCGTGGTGTGCGAATCCAGAGAATTTGAGTTATGAGATACAGCAATACCGAACAGAAGAAGGCATCCAGAAACATTATGGTAAGGATTATTCTGTTGATCAGGTGCTTGAAATATGTTTAAGAGATAAAAATTTCTATGGTGCGGAAGGCGGAGTCACTGCATCGGGCGGAGAAGCATTATTACAGGCAAAACCTTTAGCTGAATTGTTCGGGAGACTAAAAAAAGAGCAGATTAACTGCTGCCTGGAAACTTCGTTATATACTCCCAGAGAAAATTTAGAATTACTCAGAAATTATTTAGATTACATATATGTAGATATGAAAGTGCTGGATGAAAAGCAGGCAGATGATATTTTAAAAGCGCCTCTGCATCTTTATGAAGATAATTTGGAATATTTGTTTTCCGAGTTTCCTCGTGAAAAAATATGTATCCGTATACCAATGGCAGACAAAATGACCTTTACAAAACAGAATATAAATATTATTAGTGAACATCTGAAAAGATTTAAGCCTTTGCGATGTGAAATATTTAGTGTACATAATCTGGGTTCGGCAAAATATGCCACACTAAATTTAACATATCATCCATTTAAAGAGATACCTATGGAAGAGTTGTTGAAGGTAAAGGAATATCTTCAGGAACAAGCGGGGAACGATACAATTTTTATTATATTGTAACTGATGAGGAGGATGAATGAGATGAAAAGACCTGACAAATGTATAATATCACTTGCGGTAATATATATTACGTTACCAATCATAATGTTTCTGTTAGGTTGGACCAAAATGCCAATAGCTTTACTTGTCAGTGCATTGATTGTTTTTCTGGCTGTCCGCGTGATAAAAAACATAGAGACAAGTAATGAGATATCCATAACAGAGAATAAAAGATTCTGGTTGTTCTCTTTTGCGGTAATTGCAGTATGGACATTATTTTCCGGTATAGGAAATTTTTCATATCAAACATTGGATTATGTTGTAAGAAACCCAATGTTCAGAGATTTGGAGCTATATAGCTGGCCTGTCACATATGATTTGTCTATGCAGCCAGATATAGTGAAAAATTTTACCGGCGATGCACAAGTTGCGATGTATGTATACTATTTTACATGGTGGCTTCCGCCTGCTTTTGTTGCCCGGGTATTATATTTCATGGGAGTTGAATCAACTTGGTTCGTAGAAGCAATTGCTAATTTCGCTCTGTATTTATGGGCGGTTGTGGGTTTGTGTCTGACGTTTTATTGTCTTGTGAGATACTTAAAAAGATATTCCTATTGGATACTGTCAGCCTTTGTTCTGTTTAGTGGATTTGATTTTCCTGCCTTCCTGATGAAAGAAATGCATTACCCTGCGTATGAGCAACAGGCCGAGTGGTGGGCGGAGTATTTTCAATATTCTGCAAATACCACACAGCTCTATTGGGTTTTTAACCAATCCATTCCGGTGTGGCTGATTGTCGCAGTATTTCTTATCCTTCGTGATAATAAAAACAAGGCTGGTTGGGCCTCCCTCTGTTTTGCATATTCCCCTTATGCAACGCTGGGTATGATTCCCTTTGCTTTGTATGCTATTTTACATAACAACGGAAATAAATTAAAGACTCGAATACAGAATGCTCTTTCTGTTGAAAATACACTAATTCCTGCATCAATGGCGATTGTTTTTGGATTCTTCTATTATCTTGAACTGAATGCGGGTACTACAAACGGAGGATTTCTTTTTGTGACGAATCCGGAATTCAAAACGGTTACCGTATATATCCTATTTATTATTGTTGAGTTTTTGGTTTACTTTTACCTCATGGGCAAAACTGCCCATAAATATTTATTTTATAAAGTAGTATTGCTTGAGCTGATATTCATTCCACTGTACAAATCCGGAATGAATAATGATTTCGCTATGCGAGCATCTATTCCCGCTCTTTTTATACTTATGGTGATGTGTCTGCAATATGTATTTGAAATGGGGGATGCAGGAGAAAAGAAGAAGAGAAAAGCAATGTTGATATGTTTGATGATAGGTTATCTGACATCCTGCACAGAAATACAGAGAAATGTTTCCCTGACCCTAAAGTACCCTCAGCGGTACTATATAGACAATGGTGTTTATTCCTTTGGCTGCATGCAAACGGAAGACGAAAAGCAGATCTTGATAAATCTGAATCAGTATATGGTTTTGGAGGATGAGTTGAAGTCTTCAGTATTCTATAAATATTTGTTGAAGTAACAGAAGGCTCCAAAACTGATTTTCTTGCAAACATATATTCACGATGATATAATGATAAGTCGAAAGACACTTGCAGAAAGGATACATTTTGTAAAAAGGAAGACAATTGGTTATGAAAGCAAAGTTGAAAATAAACAATCCGAAAGCCCGATCTGTGTTGCTATGGGGAATCTTCGCAGTCTATGCGGGTGTGACATTGCTAGGTGCGCTCCATCATGAAGTCTGGCTTGATGAGGCGCAGGCGTGGGTTATTCTACGGGATACGCCGTTTTCCGACTTGCTGTACAGGTTGAATGTGGAAGGGCATCCGCCGCTTTGGTATCTGATTTTGTATCCCTTTGTAAAGATGAGTTTTCCAACAGATTATGTATCGCTGATAAGCTGGTTTTTTATGGCAGCAGGCGTATGGCTGCTGCTGTTTAAGGTGGAGCTTGTTCTGCCGCTTAAGTCCGTAATTCTCGCATCATCAGGATTTTTGTATGTCAATTCGGTGATGTTGAGGGTATACTGTCTGATTCCGCCGCTTCTGTTTTTGATTTTGTGGATCTATCCGAAGCGGAGAAAGCATCCTGTCCTGTATGGTCTGTTGATAGCTCTGCTGGCGAATACTCATATTTTAATTTGCGGTATAGTGGGCATGCTGGGAATCTTTATGCTATGGGATCTGTTTTCGGAGTGGAAAGACTCATTAAAGAAGGAAAATGTCCGGAAGCTTGCAGGGCTTGCTGTAGCGGGTGCTGGCGTGCTGATTCTGGTACTGCCGCTGATGGGTTCTCTTTCGTCAAACCATGCAGTGTCTACCTCAGTTGAAATGTCGCAAATGTCCGATAAATTGGTTGAGATAATGTGCGGAGGAATGTTTGATAATGCGTTTCTACACTCAATTGGCGGCGCCGATATCGGAGGCAGTGTTTTTTGGGCTATTTTACTTACGTTTGTTGAGCTTTTGTTTTGCGGAATGATTATCTTGCTGCGGCATTGGAAACGAACTTTTGCAGTGTTGTTGGGATTTCTGGTATTTTATTGCATAACCTGTGAACTGCTGTGGAACCCTCTTGCAAACAGAGCTGTAATTTTCATCTTGGCATTTGCCTTTGCACTGTGTCTTTCTCAGTATGAAGAACCTGTTTTTAAAGACTATCGCATAAGCGGACAAATCACGGGGAAGATAAGGAGCTTGGTGGNATGNCTTGTANACGTGGACAAAAATGCCATGAAGGTATACNCGGGGATGCNNTTCATTCTGTTTGCCATTACCATACCGTNGGGTGNCAGCATGCTTTTTCGGGATGTAACCGGAACGTTTTGCGGTGCAAAGGAAACGGCGAAATACATTTCGGAGAATTGTGGAAAAGACGCCGTGTTCGTACAGTTAAACTGCGGCATGCCGGAGATATCTATCTATGAGCCGGATATCAGGATATTCAGCGTTGATGCCTGTGACTTTACAACATTTGTAAGATGGGAATACCGATTTAATACACGGGAAAATGCAGAAACTGTTCTGAAAACTCTTTCCCAATATGATGAACTGTATTTTATTGCTTACGAATCAGCGGAGGATTCGCTGTTTACGGCGGCAGGTATGGAAATGTTGTATTATTATAATACTATTAATATATACAAATTTGATGCAGACGCCTGTTGGCAATATGCTGCGATGATGGATATCATAAAGGACGTGAATAATTCAGGGAATTAATTTGAAAAAAAGGCTTGCATTCTTTCCGAAAGAATGATATAGTAAACAAGTGCCATGCAATAAGCACTTAAAATGGCTCGNTGGTCAAGCGGTTAAGACGCCGCCCTCTCACGNCGGAAACAGGGNTTCGATTCCCCTACGAGCTGNTATATCGTGAATTGTATAGTGACTAATATCAGANNGGTGAAGGCTGCAGGTGGAATCGGAAAGATTTTGCCATGCAGCATTTATATTTTTAGGGGAAGAATGGACAAGACAGCAGCGATGACGGCAGCGGCGCCAAGGCGCACAGGAGAGCATTATGGCGATAACGGCAGAGGTGGCGGAAACTAAACAGGTGAAAACAGCACAGAAAGAGAGTGCAGAAAAAAAGAAACTGCAGGAAATCGGCTTTTTTGCGCTGTGTTTTTTTATACCAATACTTTTAATGATTTTTATCTGGGGCAGTATAGGAATTTCTTATGGGGGAGAAATGACCCTCCTGACCTATGATATGAAAGCGGAGTATATGCCTTTTTATGCATCTTTACGGTATATCTTAAGGGGAGAAAATTCCCTTCTGTTTTCATGGAGTTTTTATATGGGGAGCAATTTTATGGGAGCGTATGCTCTGGATATTGCGAGTCCTCTTTCATGGATTACAGTGCTGTGGAGCCTTGAAAAGATGCCGGATGCAATCTATGTGTTGACCCTGCTGAAAATCGGACTCAGCGGTCTTTGCTTTGCCTTTTTTACTAGGTTTGGCCTAGGGGGAGATACGAAACGAAGATGTGGTATTGCCAATGTGGTATTTTCCTGCTGTTATGCACTGATGTCCTATAATGTGGCATACAGTGTGTTTCTTCCATGGCTTGAGGAAGTGATACTGCTTCCCCTTATCCTGCTGGGTATCGAGAAGCTTTTACAGGGGAAAAAGGGGTTTCTGTACTTTGTTTCTATAGCAGGGGCGTTTCTCTGTAGTTATTATATCTCCTATATGGTGGGGATATTTGCGGCGATTTATATTCTGTGCCGGGTCTTGGCCCAAGTTACCAAAGAAAATCAAAAAGAGATGGGAAAGGCGCTTTTTCGGTTTGGCGCAGGCACTCTGCTGGGATTGGGGATTAATCTGCCCATACTGCTTCCGGCTTTGTGGAATCTGATAGTGAATTTGGAGGAGCGGGACACAACCATTCCTCCGGGTACCTATGCATTTTCCTTCTGGCAGCTCTTACAGAAGCTTTTGCCGGGACAGTATGACAGTATGGAAAATTGGGGACTTCCCTCCATATACTGCGGCAGCATTATGGTGCTCTTGGCGGCGGCGTATTTTTTCCTGAAAAAATACAGTCTTAGGGAGAAGCTGTCCTATGTGCTTCTGGGAGCGGCGCCTTTTTTAGGATTTTTATTTCCGGCTGTGGACTGTGCATGGCACGGGTTCCGATATCCTTACTCGGCGCCCTACCGTTATGCTTTTCTGTTTTCGGCTGTTATTTTGATTCTTGCATGGAAGGCCTATGTGGCTCTCCCGACGGAAGGGCGATTGGCAAAGATGACTGCCGCTATATTGGGATGCTATCTGGGTGTGGAACTGTTTCTTAATGGCACTGCAATCATTGGGGGCATACATGAGAACAATCACTATGAAGCAAGAAGTTTATATGATTTACGGATGGAGTATGTCCTTCCGCTGGTGGAGGAAATACGGGAGGAAGAAGGATTTTTCAGGGCAGAAGTTGCAGAAAAATATGGGGGATACAGTGGCAATGTTCTGTATGGGCTGAGAGGAATCAGATGTTTTCACTCGGCAGCTAATGTGAAAGTTCAGAATTTTCTCTTTGCCATGGGCTGCCAATTCGGTCATGGAGTAGCCCAAAGCAGCGGTCTGAGTCCTGTGGGAAACAGCCTTTTGGGCATGAGATACCATATTACAGATCAGGAATATCAAGACGGTTATACAGAGTATTTAGGGCAGCAGAATCATAGCGGTTTTTATTTGCAGGAGAATAAAAATGCGCTTTCGCTGGGTTATCTGGTGGATGAAAAAAGTATGTTGCAAGGTTGTACCTTTGGGGAAAATGTCTTTGAGAATCAGAATCAATTACTAAAAGCTATGGGAGTGAAGGAACCGGAGGTCTTTCAAAAGCTTATTGGACAGCCGACCGGAGAAAAAGGANGAAAAACCACAGCTTTTACCATCCTTTCGGATAACTCAGTTTACTNTTATCTGCTGGCGTCTCGTGAGTGGGCCGTGTTTGATGAAGCAGNTCAAAAATGGAAGAGAAGCGCAGAGGATGTGAATGTGNNCTNAAGANGTGACACATGGGAGACAGAGAAGGAAATGCCTCGTAAGAGCGCTGAATATCTGGGCAGTTTCCATAAGGGAGAGCAACTCACCCTAGAGGTGGAGAATGAGGATGTAACAGTGGAAAGCATATATGTCTATGAGCTAGACAGAGAGAAATATGAGGCGGCAATAAGGCAGCTTAAAGAGGGGGAAATGCAAATCACTTCCTTAAAGGGCGGGAATATCACAGGAACAGTGGCGGCAGAGCAGGGACAGATGCTTGTTTTGACTCTGCCTGCAGACAACGGATATCGTGTGAAGGTAGACGGAAAAGAGAGCGATTATGTGACGGTGCTTGACACTTTTTTGGGAGTGTTACTTACGGAGGGAGAACATCAGATAGAGATTCACTATATTCCCCCCGGATTGAAGGAAGGCATTGCAGGGGGGCTGATTACACTTGTGATTGCTGCGGTATATTTTTCACATAAATGTGCCAAACCGGTAATAGCCCAAAGGAAAGCGGGATGAGTAAAATAATTCGGAATCTTGCACATATGCATGAATTTTGGTAGGATAAATATAGTGCATGGCGCAGCGAAAATGTACTCAAGGAAAGGAATATGCAAATTATGGAAGTAAAGGAAAGTGTGTGGAAAAAAGAAATTACCATAAACAGTACAATAGCGGCATTGGTGAAATGTTTTATTACAGTTTGGGCTTTTTCGTCACATTCTATGCTGTATATGGTAAATGGTGATGCTTTCAATAGAGAGACCTTTCTGAACCTTCCGGATGGATGGGGAATAAACAGTTTTTTTATATTTTTAGGTGTGGGAACGGTATATTATTTGATGAGAGACAGGCAGAAAACACCATGGCTCAGTGGGCTTAGTGCTTTTTTTGCATTTAGTACGGTAATGGGCATCAGTTACTCAGAGACCCGGACATGGGGGTGTGTTTTCGGGAGTACCCTTCGCTCTGCAGTGGCTGTTTTAGTAATGTTAGGATATTATTTCGCATATAAAAACAGTATTCTGTTTGTTGCATGGCTGTTTGAGAAGAAACCGAAGTTACTTCGAAGAGAACCTGTTAAAAAGATAGAAATTTTTTTGTTTCAAAAGCATCCTTTTGTGGGACAGCTTCTGTTTTTGTTTATTGCAGCGCTGCCATGGCTGATTTTCTTCTGTCCGGGCACTCTGTTCTGGGATGCAGGCGTTCAATTATGGATATTTCTTGGTATACCCGGAGCGGTGGAATATGCAGGTCAGCATCCTGTCATTCTCACACAGCTTATGGGCGGATGTGTCTGGCTGGGGAGGCAGCTTTTCCACTCAGATACCATTGGAGTCTTTATTTATACCTTCTCCCAATTTACGGCGCAAATCCTTACCTTTGCATATGCCGGTTTTGTTCTGCGCAAGCTTAAGGTACCTGTTTTGTTCAGCTGGGCTGCTCTTTTATATTGGGGGGTGTACCCTTTCTTTCCCATGTGGGGATATACTATGGTAAAAGACACGCTTTTTTATGTTTTTATTCTCCTGCACATAGTTTCTTTGCTGGATGTGATGACATGCAATCAGAAAACGCAGGCAAAATGGTGGCAGGCAGGATTGTTTTTACTGAGCATTGTAGGAGTATGTGTGGTGCGGAATGACGGAGCATATGTGATTTTAGCTGCCCTTTTCTGCGAGTTTTTTTTATATTGCAAACGCTGGAAAATGTATGTGGCGGGGATTGCTGTGTGCCTGCTGTTGGTGTTTGGCATAAATAATATTTATAAGCCGCTTCATCATATTACCGCAGGAGCGCACACAGGGGATATGCTGTCCATTCCCCTGCAGCAGACGGCAAGATATTTAATCAGGCATTCGGATGATATTACGGAGGAGGAGGCTGAAATTCTTCAGGAGACATTTAATATACCTTTAGAAGGGATTTCAAAGTGGTATGATCCGCGTTATGCTGATACGATGGAGATGGTTTTAAAACCAAACCTCACTTCGGACCAAGTGAAATCCTATTTAAAAGTATGGTTTCAGCAGTTTTTGAGACATCCGGATACCTATGCACAGGCTTTCTTAAACCACAATTATGTATATTTTTATCCGGATGAATATGAATACATGAAGAAATATCAGGATAATACAGTCACTTTCACCATTGTGGATGAGGAACAGCGTTATTATGATGGCTATTATGATATCCGATTTGCTGTTTGGGACGGAAGCGGCCGGGAGATATTAAAAGATATTTTTTATACGGTTGAAAAAATGCCGCTGTTTGGTATGTTTAAGAGTGCGGGACTGCATATTTACTTCCTTTTGGGAGAATGTGTGTATCTTTTGGCAAAGAAGCGGCGCAGGGAAGTCCTGTTTTTAGTTCCGGGGCTGTTTGTGATTTTGCTCCGCCTATTTTCTCCCCTTGCCTGCATACGGTATGTGCTGCCGATTGTGGCGATGCTGCCAGTAACTGTGTCATGGTGCTATATTGTCACCCGAAAAGAAGAAATATCTAATGAGATTTAGGGGAAAGGGGCAGAAGCTGTGATGACATTAGCCACACCAAGGCGGACAGGAGAGACAACATGATGACAACAGCGAAACGGCCGGCAGAAATCAGGCAGGCAGCAACAGAACAGAAAAAAGCGAATTTGCGTGAAATCGGCTTTTTTGCGCTGTGTTTTTTTGTACCGATGCTTTTGATGGCTGTTATCTGGGGAAGCATGGGGATTAGCTATGGGGGAGAAGTGACCCTGTTAACCTATGATATGCAGGCGCAGTATATGCCTTTTTATGCATCTCTGCGCTATATCTTGAGCGGGGAAAATTCCATTTTATTTTCATGGAGTTTCTTTATGGGGAGCAATTTTATGGGGGCCTATGCGCTGGATTTGGCGAGTCCCCTGTCATGGCTGACGGTGTTGTGGAGTCTTGAAAATATGCCGGATGCCATCTATGTGCTGACTCTCTTAAAAATTGGACTCTGTGGTTTGAGCTTCGCGGCTTTTACCAGATTTGGATTGTCTGAGGCCTCAGAAAGAAGATGCGGCATTGCTAATGTGATTTTTTCCTGTTGTTATGCACTAATGTCCTATACTGTCATATATAGCATCTGTCTGCCATGGCTGGAGGAAGTGATGCTTCTTCCCCTTATCCTGTTAGGAATCGAAAAGCTTTTGCGGGGGAAAAGAGGTTTTCTGTATTTTATCTCCATTGCAGGAGCATTTATTTGTAATTNCTATATCTCCTATATNGTNGGGATATTTGCGGCAATTTATATTCTTTGCAGAGTTTTGGCGAAGATTACCAAAGAAAATAAAAAAGAGATGTTTGCGGCGCTTTTTAAGTTTGGCATAAACACTGTGCTGGCGCTGGGTATTTCCATGCCGCTTTTGCTTCCGGCCCTGCGGAATCTGATCATTAATCGGCAGGAAAAGGTGGATGGAGTGCCTTTCGGCGCTTATGAATTTTCTTTTTGGCAGCTTTTGCAGAAGTTTTTACCCGGGCAGTATGACAGTCTTGAAAATTGGGGGCTGCCCTCCATATACTGCGGCAGTGTCATGGTGCTTTTGGCAGCAGCTTATTTCTTTTTGAAAAAATACAGCCTGCGGGAGAAACTTTCCTATATGATTCTGGCGGCAGTGCCCTTTGCGGGATTTCTGTGGAAGGAAATGGATTATGCATGGCATGGCTTTCAGTATCCCACCTCAGTTCCTTATCGCTATGCATTTCTTTTTTCAGCAGTTATCCTGCTTTTGGCATGGAAGGTTTATGTTCAGATTCCCATGAAGGGGCAATTGGTAAAGTTGCTTGCCGCCATAGGAGGATGTTATCTGTGTGTGGAACTGTTTTTTAACGGCGTTGCCATGGCCAGCGGTATGCATAAAGAGCTTGTCTATACTCCCAGAAAAAATCATGAGCTGGTAATGGATTATACCTTGCCTCTGGTGAAAGAAATACGGGAGGAAGAAGGATTTTGCCGGGCGGAGGTCATGACCAATTATATGTGGCATAATGAGCCCGTTTTTTATGGGATTAGGGGAATCAACTGCTTTCATTCCGTAGTTAATGAGGGAATCAGGGTTTTTCTCTATATTATGGGGAGCCCTTTTCTATATGGCAGAAGTACGGGAGAGGGACTGAGTCCTGTGGGGGACAGCCTTTTGGGGGTGAGATACCGTATTACCGCACAGGAATCATTGGAAGGCTATGAGATAAAAAGCATATCGCAGGGACATTGGGGGGAGGAAGTTCCCCTGAGGCTCTATTTACAGGAAAATAAAAATGCTCTTTCCCTTGGATATCTGGTGGATGGAGAAAGTATTCTTCAGAAACATACTTTTGGGCAAGATGTTTTTGAGAACCAGAACAGAATTCTGCAGGCTATGGGTGTGAAGGAATCAGAAGTTTTTCAAAAGCTTAATGTGCAGATTGAAGATAAGGAAAATCAAAAAAACGTAATCTTTAGTCCTCTTTCAGATAATCCGGTTTATTGTTATCTGGTGGGTGACAAGCAGGGCGCATCATATAACGAAGAGGGCGGAGAATGGGAAATGCTCACCCGGGGAGTGGGTATCCGCCTGAGAGGGAAAAATCTGGATACAAACGGAAATGCTGCACTTAGATGCACTCAGTATTTAGGTGCCTTTGAGGGTGGTCAACAGATGACCATGGAGATTGATGTGGATGGAGGAAATGTGACTTTTTATGATGCCTATGTCTATGAGTTGAACAGGGAAAAATATGAGGCGGCAATGAAGGAACTTAAGGAAGGAGAGTTTCAAATCACATCCTTAAAGGAAGGGCACATCAAAGGAAATGTGACGGCGAAGCAGGGACAACTGCTTTTCCTGACCTTGCCAGCGGATAGAGGTTTCAAAGTGAAGGTGGATGGGCAAGAGTGTCCCGGTGCGGCAGTATTTGGGATATTTCTTGGAGTTTCTCTTACGGAGGGAGAGCATCAGATAGAAATCGACTATATTCCGCCAGAGCTTAGGGAGGGCATTGTTGTGGGAGTGATTGCTCTTGCACTTGCTGTAGTATATTTTAGAAAAATTCTTGCTTAAGGAGATTTTACCATGACATCGGACAAGAAAAAAAGAATCATAAATTATGCGGTATTTATGCTCTTGTTTTTGTTATATTTTTGGAGCACGCTATTTCTTTTTTATAGACAGTCCATGGCGGCATGTTATGAAGATGATATGCTGTATTATATGATAAAGCTGCCGAAGCAGGATTGGCAGGTAGCAGCATGCCAAAAGTATGAATCGGATATGGAATATTATGTTAAAGAATTACAGGGACTGACAGAAACCCCTTTGCCATATCCTTTGCTGCCTCTGACGGGGAAGTTGTTTCTTCTCTTTGTAACACCAGAAATTGCCATGGCGCTTGCGGTTACCTTTTTAAACGGGTTGACTGTTTTGGGATTAAAATATTATATGGATAGATTTCTGGAAGTTCGGGAAAATGGCGCAAAGAGAGGCGTGGTTTCTAGTCTGCTTGTGTTTTCCCTGCTAATTGTGTCCATGCTGTTTCCCCTTAGCAGCATTGGAAAGCAGGTGTTTGGGAGGCAGCTTGGCACATTTACTCCAAACCCATACCACAATGCCACCTATCTGGCGGCGAGGCCTTTTGCGATACCGGCTTTTTTCCTGTTTGCAGATATTCTGGGTTTTTATGAGAAAGAAAATAAATGGTATCACCCGAAATATCTTTTGTTTGCGGTTTCTCTGTTTGTCACCACGTTGGCGAAACCAAGCTTTACGCTGGTGATGTCGGCAACGGCGGGAATCCTTATGTTATGGAGACTTTTGAAGGGACATAAAGTCAGGGCTTTTTTTCAATTGGGAGTTTGGTTTATTCCCACCTTTCTTTTACTGCTGTATCAGTATTCAGGATTTTTTGGAGCGGAGAAAATATCGGAGGAAGGCATTGGATTTGGCTTTTTGACGGCATGGAGTACGGTATCTGACAATATTCCCCAATCTATTTTGAGGGTGTTGCTTTTTCCTCTGGTGGTAGCGGTGTTTTGTCTGTTGCAGAAGGAGAAATCAGAACTTTTGAAATTCTCATGGCAATTCTGGCTGATTGCATTAGCCACAGTGGCGTTTTTATGCGAGAAGGACGAAAGCAGAATGCAACATTTAAATTTTGCATGGGGATATATGTATGCATTGTTTTTCTTGTTTGTGGTCAGCTTGACTGTGCTTATAAAGAATACTCTTGGAAAGAAGCAGCCTTTCTGGCATCTGGGAGTTCAATGGGGAATATATGGGCTGCATCTCATATGCGGGCTGGATTATTTTTGCAATCTTTTGATGGGGGGAACATATTGTTAAGAGAGTAAAAAGGCTAATTTTTGTAAAGAATTATCAAAAAATCATCTTGATATTTAGAAAAATTGTAATTTTTTTACTAGATGTGCTTGAATAATTAATAGAAAAGAGCTATAATAAATGTAAGATGTGACTAAGTATACATAGGTGGTAGATATGGCAGGATATGGTAACAAGAAATTTCGATTAGGAGAAGCTTTGGTACTCAGTAATCTGATTACTGAGGAGCAGTTGCAGCAGGCTCTGGATGAGCAGAGAGGCAGCGGCAAGAAGTTAGGAGAAGTTCTTGTAGACAAGAATATAGTCACCGAGGATTTACTTGCGCAGGTTTTGAGCGCACAGCTGGGCTATCCTATTGTAGAACTTCAAAATATTGACATTCCGCCGGAGGTTAAGGGATTGGTGCCAACCGCCCGCCTCAAGGAAAAGAAAATCCTGCCGATAGAGTATGCAGAGAACAATATGAATGTCCTCCGCGTGGTTATGGCGGATCCTCTGGATCTGGATGCTATGGATGATATATCCATCATCACAGGCTGCCAGGTGGAACCTCTCATTGCAACACCTCGCAATATTCTGATGGCCATTGACCGCCTTTATGGTTCCTCGGAGGCAGCTGCTGCTCTGGATGAATATGCCAAGGAGCGATTCGGTACGGTGGAAGAGGACGAGAGCGTCAACGAGGATATCAACAGCTCTCCTATCGTGGTATTAGTAAAGGAAATGATTGAAAGAGCTGCCAGACAGAGGACTTCCGATATTCATATAGAGGCTCTGGAAAAAACGGTTCGTGTTCGTTACCGTATTGACGGCTCCCTCTATGAGAAGGCACAGTATGACTTAAAGATTCTGCCAGCGATTTCTGCCCGTATCAAGATTATTGGCGGCATGGATATTGCTGAGAAGAGGAAACCTCAGGATGGCCGTATCACCCAGATGGTGGACCGCACTGAGTATGATATCCGTGTATCCATTCTTCCTACCGTACACGGTGAAAAGATAGTTATGCGTCTTGCTGCCAAGACGGCGTTAAACAGGGAAAAGAGCCAGCTTGGTTTCAAACCCAATGAGATGGCACAGTTTGACCATATTTTAAAAAATCCTCATGGTATCCTGTTAGTTACAGGACCTACCGGAAGCGGAAAATCCACTACTCTGTATACGGCTCTCAGTGAGTTAAATACAGAGGATGTAAATATTATCACAGTAGAGGATCCTGTGGAGGCCAATATCGATGGCATCAATCAGGTACACGTGAACCCCAAGGCGGAGCTTACCTTTGCCAGCGCCCTGCGCTCCATTCTGCGACAGGACCCTGATATCATTATGATCGGTGAGATTCGAGACCAAGAGACGGCACAGATTGCCGTGCAGGCATCCATCACCGGACATATGGTGGTGAGCACCCTGCATACCAACTCCGCAGCCAGCACCATCACCCGTCTGTCGGATATGGGTATTGAGCCTTATATGATTGCAGACTCCGTGGTGGGTATCATCGCACAGAGACTTGTGAGAAGACTTTGCCCCAACTGTAAGGAATTGGTACCTGCAACAGAGGAAGAAAAGGAACTGATGGAGTACAAGGGGGCAGGCGAACTCATGATTTACAGACCCAAAGAGGGCGGCTGCATCCAATGCGACAATATGGGCTATAAGGGACGAATTGGTGTATATGAGATTTTGGAGATGAGTCCGGAACTGAAGAGGATTATCAGCAGGGACGGTAATGCCGAGGAAATCAAAGAGCAGGCAATGAAGGAAGGAATGCATACCCTAAAGATGAGCGCTACAGAATATGTCTTAAATGGTATCACTTCTTTCAGCGAGATGATGAAGGTTTCCTTTGATTTATAGAGAATACATAATGGAATAAAAAGTCCGTTACATAAGGAGGGCACATGGCAGCTTATGGATATGAGGCGTTAGACGGCGCCGGCAAGAAGCAGAAAGGCAGTATAGAGGCGGAAAGCGTAGAACAGGCGAGACAGGAGCTTAAAAAACAAGGACTTACCGTTCTGGATGTGAAGAAACAATCTGCCCTGACAAAGGATATTAATATAGAAATCGGCGGATATCCCACTCCCAGAGATATGAGCGTGTTCTGCAGACAGTTCACTAGTATGTCCAGAGCGGGCGTTACTCTTTTGGACACCTTGAAGATGCTGACGGAACAGACGGAAAATGATAGGCTTAGAGATGCGGTGGAGGAAGTCAGGGTTAGCGTGGAGAAGGGTGAAACCCTTTCCCGTTCCATGGAGGAACATCCCAAAATCTTCTCCAGCCTCTTGGTTAAGATGGTGGCGGCAGGCGAGGCTTCCGGAAGTCTGGATGTGGCGCTTGACAGAATGTCGGTTCAGTTTGAGAAGGACGCCAAGACCAAGGCTTTGGTAAAGAAAGCTATGATGTACCCTATCATGGTTATTGCAGTAACTATTGTGGTGGTTATCGTAATGCTGACAGTGGTTATCCCCAATTACACCACTATGTTTGCGGATTTGGGAACGGATTTGCCTGCCATCACCAAGGCGGTGCAGGCGGCGTCAAATTTTATTATTCACAGATGGTTTATTCTTCTGCCGGTGATTATCGCCATTGTGCTTGGGGTCAGGGCTTTTGCTATGACGGATAAAGGTATTCATATTTTCCACAAGTTACAGCTCAAGATTCCTATGTTTAGGAATCTGGCAGTAAAGCAGGCATCCTCTCAAGTGGCGCGTACTATGAGTACCCTGATGGCTGCCGGCGTACCTCTGATTGAGACCGTGGGCATTGTGGCGGAGACCATGGGAAATGTTTATTTTAAGGAAGCTTTAAGACAGTGTAAGAGCGACATTATGGTAGGACAGCCGCTTTCCAGACCCATGGAGACCTGCGGGCTCTTCCCTCCCATGGTTTACCATATGACCAGAATCGGTGAGGAGACTGGTAATACAGAGGAGATGCTTTCCAAGTTGGCTGATTATTATGATGAAGAAGTGGAAGTGGCAGTACAGACTTTCATGGCGGCGCTGGAACCTATGATTATCGTAGTGTTGGCGGCTGTAGTTTTGACTATGGTAGGCGCCTGCATGGCTCCCATGCTCACCATGTATCAGGCAATGGACAGCTTATAAAAAAGAAAACAAATTTTCATTCATGAATTAAAGCGAACCGGGTAGGGCGGTGCGTTTTAAGATAAATAGTTTTTCACTTTAAACTTAATAGTATTAAAGAAAAGGAGAGATTACTATGAAAAAGGAAATGAACAACAAAGGTTTCTCATTGGTAGAGTTGATTATCGTTATCGCTATCATGGCTGTACTTGTAGGTGTTCTGGCACCCCAGTACTTAAAGTATGTGAACAACTCCAAGGTATCTACAGATATCACCAATGCAAGCAATCTTAACACATCTTTCAGTGCAGCTATTGCTGACGGTACTATTGCAGGTTCTGCTACTGTAACTGGTGCTGGTGGTACTGCTCTTCCTACAGGACTTTCTATCACTGCTTTCCCTAGCAGCAAAGTAGCTGCAAGTGCAAGCTGGTCCGTTACATATGATGAAACAGGTGTGACGAAGATTCAATTGGGCGGTAATGAGATTTTCCCTGATCAGGAAGATTATAGCACTTCTCATTGGAAATAAGAATTAATAAATGAGGGATTCCAAACAAATTTCCCTACATATCGGTTTGGAAAATCCCATATAAGGAAAGCGCATCAGCCCCCTGCTTTAAGGGGGCGGCGTTGCCCTTTATAGAGCAGGAGCCAAATATCTTTTGAGGAAGAGATAGCTATGAAGATGAAGGTAAATAACAAAGGGTTTTCCCTGGTAGAACTGATTATAGTGATTGGCATTATGGCAGTGCTTGTGGGCGTTGCGGCACCTATTTATTTAAAATATGTGCATAATGCTAAGGTATCAACGGATATAGCCAATGCGGAGGAAGTTGCGCTTTCATTTAATGCAGGCATAGCGGACAGTGTGGTGGCGCTTCCGGCAGTGGGAGCCACATCCAATTTTACCGCATCGAATTTTCCTTCTGGTCTTTCCATAGAGGCCTTTCCGGAATGCAAGCTAAATTCTTCCGTGACAGATTGGACAGTAACATTAAATGAATTGGGCGTCAGCAGGATTACCTTAAATTCAGGTCAGGAGATATGGCCGGATCCCGAGAGCGCTAATGGTTATAAAACTTTAAACTTTCAGCAATAAACTGCACAGGCGGCGGATAATGGGAAAGGTTTCCAAAGATGACGGATTCTGTGGTATTTCATATTTATATGTATGTGATGGTTTTCCTCTATGGAATATTGATTGGCAGTTTTCTCAATGTGGTAATCTGCCGGGTGCCTAGGGGAGAGAGTTTTGTGAAGGTTCGTTCCCACTGTGAGGGATGCGGATATCAGCTGAAATGGTATGATTTGATTCCTTTGTTCAGTTATTTATTTTTGGGAGGTAAATGCAGGAAGTGCAAAGTAAAGATTTCTATCCAACACCCCATTATTGAAGGGATAAATGGTATTCTTTACTGTGTGGTGTTTTGGAAATTCGGTATGAGCGTGGAGACGATTCTTTATTGTCTTGTGTTCAGTGCACTGCTTGCCTTAAGTGTGATTGATTTTCGCACCTATGAGATTCCCAGAGGGTTTGAGTATGTAATAGGAACACTTGCCATTTTGTACACGATTTGGGATCATCAACATTGGCTCAGTCATGTGATTGGTTTTTTTGCAGTGAGCGCAGTACTCTATGCCCTTTATTATATCAGTAACGGCGCATGGATTGGCGGCGGAGATGTGCAGCTTATGGCAGTGTGTGGTTTGCTGCTTGGCTGGAAATTGATTATTGCAGCTTTTTTGGCGGGATGTATTTTGGGCTCTTTGATACATCTTGTGAGAATGAAACTTTCGGGTGAGAATCATCTTCTTGCCTTAGGTCCCTATCTGTCAGCAGGCGTTATGCTTATGGCGATGTGGGGCGAAGAATTTTTACAGTGGTATTTACATATGTTAGGTTTGGGAATGTAAATTTTGGAAATGTGATTTTAAAAGGATTAGATTAAGATTAGATGCTCCTTAACGGGAGAGGAACAGAGAGGATGCTTTATGGCTAGAATACTTAGCGTAGAGGTTGGCAACACAATCACAAGAATATGTGAAATGGATTTTCGGATGAAGAATCCGAAAGTATATAAGTATTTTTGTATTCCTACTCCGCAGGGAGCTTTGGAAGACGGATTCGTGCGTGATTCTGCAGCGATGACCGCTGCATTGAAACGGACGATTGCAGAAAATAAGATTAAGACAAAACAAGTAGTGTTTACGGTGACATCCAGCAAGATTGTAACCAGAGAAATCACTGTGCCTCCTATGAAAGAGGCTCAGGTGGGCAGTTATGTCAAAACAAATGCCAACGAATATTTCCCCATTGATTTGTCCAACTATGAGATAGCTCATGTGGTTCTGGGGATAGATCAGGCGGGAGCAGGAGGAAACTCTTTCCGAGTTCTGGCTATAGCAGCGGGCAAGGATTTGATTTTGGGATACTCCAAGCTGGCAAATGAATGTGGTCTGCGCTTTACGAGCATGGACTATACCGGAAACAGTATTTATCAGATAATGAAGTCGGAATGCGGGGCGGGCGCCAAGCTGGTAGTGAAGGTAGAGGATAATTCCACTATTGCTTCCATTATTGCCGGCGGCAATATGATGCTTCAGAGGAACCTTGCCCATGGTTTTGAGAGAGCTATAGGGGCTCTGATGGAATCTTCGAATTTCTATGATGTGGGTAACGAGGAAGAAGCATTCCGCAAGATGTGTCAGGAATCCTGCATCAAGGTTGTATTAAATGAACACACCAAAGTAATCGAGCGGGATGAGGTATACAGTGAGACGGACGCCGAGTCGGAAAGCCGCAGGCACATTACTTCCACTTTCAGTCAGCTGGTGGGTAATCTGTCTCGAATGATAGAGCTTTATGCTACCAAGAATGGAGATAATCCAGTTACTGAGATTATATTGATGGGCATGGGCTCTGAGATTAAGAATCTCTCCAAGCTGTTTACCAATGAATTGGGAATCCCTGTCAAGATGGTTCGGAATCTGGGCAGTGTCAGTGTGTTCCAATCCATGAATGCGGAGAGCATGGGTAAATATGTGGGAGTTATCGGTGCAGGTATAGAGCCTGTGGAGCTTTTGAGCGAGGACAGTAAGGAGAAGGCTTCCAAAAAGATAAATTATCCGCTCTTGTCCATGTTGGTGGGAGTGGTATTTGTGATTGCCGCAGGCAGTATGACGGCTCTTGCCCTTCTTCCTTATAATGCGGCTAAGGCGGAGGAGAAGAGGTTAAAGGATCAGGAGGCACAGTACCAAGAGGCTGAGATAGTTTATAATCACTTTAGGGCAACCGCTGCATTGTACGGCGAGGTAAAGAAGATATCTCGGATGACTCTGCACTCCAATGACGAAATAGTGGCATTCCTCACGGAGTTGGAGAAGAAGCTGCCTTCCAATATTGCCCTTCAGTCCATAGATTCTAGTGCTACTGAGTGTCTGCTTACTTTTAACATACCCGATGTGGAGGAGGTTGCAAAGGTCGTTCAGATTTTGAGAGGCTTTGAGAGCGCATTGGATGTCTCTGTGGAGGCCGTTTCAGAAGTGACAGTAGATTTGGAACAATTTGGAGAAGAAGATAACAATGGCGGGCTTCCTCTTTCTCAAGAGTTGATAGATGCATGGCGCAGTGCAGCAGAGGAGGAAGGAATCAATCTTATTGATGAGAATCTGCTGGTTTATTACACTGTTGGGGTTCATTTCTATTATTATCCTATCGATGTAAATGCAGTTGACCCTGATGCAGCCATGGAAGAAGCCAATGCCGATGCTACGGCAGCCAATTAGGACGATGACAGGAGGAAAATCATGAAGGATAAAAAAGAATTGGCATTTTTTCTGACCCTTGCTCTATGTTCCGTATTACTAATTGTATTATATATGTATCTGTATCAGCCATACACACAGAAGACAGAGGACTTGAGGAATTCCAATCAAGCGCTCACCACAAGGGTGAATCAATTATCGCAGTTTTATGCGCAGATGCCTGAGAATAAAAGGAAGATTGAATCTATGACTGAAGAAATTCATGAGATTCTGGACAGATTTCCGGCAGATGTGCTGGAGGAGGATGCATTGTATCTGGCACTGAGGACACAATCAGAGGGTGCCACTGTGAGATATAAGAGCATTGGTGTAGATAAGAGAGCGGAATTGGGAGTGATTCCGGAGAATATTGTAGCTGCTGCAGGGATAGAGGATTTGAAACATCAGCTTACTTTTTACAAGCGCACGGCAGTTTACAATAGTTCCACAGGCTATCCCAGCTTAAGAACCATACTTACAAGCATGAATAACAATCAGGAAGAAATGTCAATTGATAAGATTGCTTACGCCTATGAGACAGATACTGCGGCTCTGACGGGTACTATTAATGTGACATTCTATACTGTCAGCGGTACAGGAAAAGAATATAAGCCCAGAACCTTTAAGGATTATCAGGAATTGGGACACACAAATCTGTTTCATGCAGGTACCTCGGCTACGGAATAAGAAAGCGGTGTAATAATGAATAAGAAGAGAAATCAACCCTCGAAACTGAATAACGCCGGATTGACTTTGATGGAGATTCTGGTGGCGACCATTATATTTTCCATTNTGTCNGTTGTGTTTTTGAGAAGNTTTGTCTATGCTCTTCAGATGAATNAGCAGTCAAAGCAAAAGCAGTATTCCATGATNTTGNCGCAGAGTCTGATGGAGAGTGCCAAGGCATATGGTTTGGACACATGGGAGGAGCAGTTTAAGGGAACTGAATCCTTTAAGATTTATGATTTGGGAGAAACGGGGGGAACCTTTGAGATTGATTCAACCACAGGAGATTACAAGTTACACGATATTGTGTATCAGGGAGACAAATTTTCTGACAGATATAAGTATGATGTGACGATTGAGATAAGTCCGTCCTCAGATTCTAAACATAAGGCGAAGCTTATAAAGGCAAAGGAAGTGAATGCCTATAGGGATGCCATTTATGTAGAGGAGAATGATGAGCAGGATAAACTGTGGGAAGATATTAAAGCAGAATTGACAGCACAGGGACATACGGGAAGTATTGCCACATTAGATACGAGTAAGATTTCTGCTACAAGAACGGTAGAGGTGGATATTTCCAATGCTGATAAAGTGGAAGTGCAGGCGGTTTACGATTACGCTGTAGCAAATTATCCCATTACCAAAGCAGACGGAACCACTGCTAATGTGTCATNTACAGGCTCGGTGGAGGCTANGNATGATCCCATTGTCTGTTATGACAANGATTTGTTGANCNGTTCGGTGGTCTTAAGCAACCTTTACATTTACTATTTCCCTGCCT
>WFLX010001641.1_pt1 | contig 26685 bp, 16 predicted proteins | sample 4967041 | NCBI WGS metagenome assembly WFLX01 (sample SAMN12857096, study PRJNA449069) | gut metagenome | isolation source: stool from male and female vole | host: Microtus ochrogaster | place: USA:Florida | collected 2017
GTTATTTTGTTAGTTATTCAAACGGGATATATTCGTCGGATAGCCGTAGGGAGTGTATATAGCCGGTGAAAGGCCATTCTTCTTCGGCATTACGACCGAGGGTGACGTATTGAACGGGTTTGACGAGGAGTTGGATATCTTTCTCGCTTACGAGTTTGCCGTTAATGTAGACTTTCTCAATGCGTCCGTCAAAGCAAACGTAGATATGTTGCCACTCTCCTTCATATTGTTTAGCGAGCCTGTCGGTGGTTTGCTGCTGAGGCCGTTCAATTTCTCCGGTATTGAAGGCTGCCTCTGCACCGATTACTGAGAGGTCTACGTCGGAGGGATCGAAACGGCGTGGTAGGTCTCTCGGTTTGTTGCCTGCTGCCTCCGGGCCCCGAGAGGAATATTTACCTTTTTTAGCTTTGATATCCTTGTGAGCTNTGATATTGGCATTGGGGTTGGAGAGAGACTGACGGAGATAGNCATCGTTCCAACCTGCGTCTTCATACCAGCCGTAATGGTTCATGATGCCGCAACGGGGCTCCGTACCGTTTACACCCATTATCTTTTCCATCTCATCATGGGTGGTGGTAAAATCGGCATAGCACTCGTTAAGGTCCATCTGAGGATTCAGGATTACAGCTTCAAGAGTGTANGGNGCATTGTCGCGGACAGTGGCCGGGAGCGGGAAGTTTGAGCGGTAGAAATTATTACCGTCAAAGCGGAATGCTTTCTTACCTTTTATCTCTTCCACGATAGCCGGGGATGAGATACTTCCGTCGGCAGCCGGCACGGAAATGGCTTCGAAATAACCGTCGATACAGCCGAGATTAGGGATGTAGCCTACAGTGTCACCGGCATTGAATGAAGAGGCGTTGATATCGACCAATCTGCCTTTACTCTCACGGTCGGCCACGGGATTGCGGCGGATAGGATTGGTGGCATCAAATTTTTTCTCGGCGTCGGTGAGTTGCCAGTTATACAGGCGTACATCAGCGAGAACAAGCGGTTCACCGGCCGGAGCTGAAATGGTTACTTTACCTTTGTTGAGAGACCCATCAAGACTTACGGGCATCCATTTGCCATCCTTGTAGGTAAGAGCTGAGGCGGTGTGGGGCAACGCGGGGTCAATTACAGCAGTCTCCATCACCAGTTCAGTACCGGGAGTCAGCACCAAGGCCTCACGTCCGTCAATTCTTTTAGATGAGGCAAATCCTTTGGCGAGAGAGAATTTACCACCGAGCTGACCCTGATTGTTGACCCACTCGCGTCCGTTCCAGTCGGCTCCTGTAAGTCCGATCCATTGTTGTGGAAGGTTGGTTTCGAGAGTATCGAAAACCTTTACATTCCATAACGCTCCATTGAATCCGGCTTTTTCGCCTCCTGTAGAAGTGATGCGCACATAACGGGCTTGCTTGTCACCGAAGTCAACCATAGGTGAGCCGGCAAGACGGTTTGACCTTTTGTCNGAGAAAATCTCCCAGTTCTTACCGTCGAGGGATGTCTCGATAAGATATTGATAGAATTGTGTGCCATACTCCCATTGAGTGAGTATAGTACGNATGTTCTCATTTTTGCCCAGATCAATTTCAATCCATTCCTGACCCATTCCGGCAGGGCGCCAGAGAGTGCCGTTATTGTCATCGACGGCATACTCCGGACGGAAGTTATCGTCATAGCTTGAGGAGGCGGTGACCTTCTTACCGAATGCCAGATTATTTTTGGAAACTGTGGGTGTGCCAAGATAACCGATACCTTCATGAGTGGGTTTAATCGGAAGAATACGACCATCTTTGGTGAACTCCATCTTGTCTACACAGATCTGCCTGTGGAAGCCACGGTTGGAGTGAGGATTGTCGTGACGGTGATATACAATGTAGTAATCATCACCATCCTGCATCACGCTGTGGTGACCCGGACCGTGAACCGTGCCGTCGTCATTTGTCTCAAGTATACATCCCTGATAGGTGTAAGGACCGAGAGGATTGTCGGCAGTGGCATATTGCACACGATAGGTATGGTCGTGACAGGAATCGGAGGAATACATGAAATAGTATTTTCCATCCTTTTTGAGCACGAAGGGAGCTTCAAAGAAATCCGTGACTTCAGTATTGGGGATGAGACGGGTTTCAGTGAAGCCTTTCATATCGGGAGTAAGTTTACCGGCACCGCAACCGAATCCGTCATATATTCCCCAGGTTCCCCAGTACATATAAATAGATCCGTCGTCATCTACGAAAGTCTGGCCGTCGAGGGTTATGGCATTGGTTACGAACCTGTCAGGCACCAATACGGCTTCACTTTCACCAAGGATATTCTGCCATGGGCCACGTGGCGTCTCGCTGACACCGACATGAATCTGACANGGCTGGCAATATACATAATAATACATATTGTCATTGGTGTTGTGAATCACATCAGGCGCCCAGATCCAATGGGAATCGGGCCAGTTCATCGGCATGAGAGTCCAGTTGACGAGATCCTTGCTTTGCCAAAGTTGAGCAGGACCAAACCCTGCGCCGCTTCCGTCGGTTGTGGCATAGACATAGTAGGTATCGCCGAATTTCTTAAGAGTAGGATCGGCGAAATACCCCGGNATCATAGGGTTGAAAGCACCCGGAGAGTTATGCTGCATANCTTTTGGGGCTGCATACNCAGCAATNGGGCATAAAGCAGCCANCGCCAGAGCCGATGCAAGAAGAGGTGTATTCAGAAAATTCATGATTGGAAGGTTGATAGTTCAGACACGGAGGCGTATCACTTTTTGATCTCGTATCACTTTTTGATTTTGAGAGCGAAGCCACCGCCGGGAGCGAGACGGAGAGATTTGCGGGTGTCAGGCTTGGCAGTGAATTTCTCCACGGCATAGTCACGGCCTTGTTTGTCGGCATTGACACCGTCACGGAAGAGAACTACCTCGCAAGATGCACCGGCAGGCAGGAAGGAGAAATCGAGTGTATAGTCACGTGGATTCCAGTCGGTCTGTCCGGCAACATACCAGGCATCCGGAGCCTCGCGCAAAGTGACGATATATTCTCCCATTTTGCCGTCGAGGATACGTGTGGCATCAAATACAGTGGGTATTGAGGTGATAAAATCAGTACATTCCTGATTGTCAAGATAGTTGGATGGTGCATCGGCCAGCATAGTGAAAGGAGAATCCTGCACTATATAATTGGCAATCTGATGGCAGCGGGTGCCCTGACTCATCGGAGAGGAATAGATGGCTTTCCAATCGGCTTTTGAGGCATTGAGCATCGCCCCCGGAGTGAAGTCAACCGGGCCGGCCATAAGGCGGATATAAGGGAAGGTGACATCATACTCAGGCATATCTACCGAAGGATCACTCCATTTCATTTCCTCCATACCGAAAACGCTTTCAAAATTGACGATATTAGGATAAGTGCGGTTAAGACCTGTCGGAGGATAGAATCCGTGGAGATCGAGCATGAGGTTATTTTTAGCTGTGGCATCGGCTATGCGATAGGTCATCTCGGCGGCTGTCTGATCGTTACGGTCAAGGAAATCTACCTTGAATCCTTTGATGCCCATATCGGAATACTTTTTACATGCTTCTTCAAGCTGAGAGTCGAGCACGTTGAAGACAGTCCACAGCCACAGACCAACGCCTTTCTGATTAGCGTAATCAACCAACATCGGGAGGTCGATTTCAGGGATAGTAGTGAGCATATCACCGCTTGCGGGGACATACCAACCTTCATCGAGAACTACATATTCGATGCCATTGTCGGCTGCGAAGTCTATGAAATACTTATAAGTATCGTTATTTATACCTGCTTTGAAAGGAACATTGCGCAGTCCCCAGTCGTTCCACCATTCCCAGGCAGATTTCCCCGGTTTGATCCAGGATGTGTCGGCCACACGTGAGGGGGATGCGAGAGTGTAGACAAGGTTGTTGACAGGCATCTGGCGGTCATCGGTTGTCACGGCTAATATACGCCAGGGGAAATTCATTTTGCCGGGTGTCTTGGCGATGAAATTCTCACGTTCGGTGACATACTCCTGCTTACGCCAGGGATAATAGTCGGTTTTCGCGGGATAAGCTGCGAAACGTGCCGAGATAGTGTTGGAAAGAGAATCGGCAGTGACGAACATACCGGGATAAGCCTCCACATCACTCTCCATGAGAGAGAGTTTCAGACCGTTGCCATAATCGGCCACAACAGGCAGGAAAGCGAGTAGGGGAGAGGCGGAGGAAGCCGGGGTGACAGAATAGAAATTCTGGAATGCCATGGCTTCCGGATTCTTCGGATTGGTGGAGTGGGCTATGTATAATGTCGGATCTCCGGCAAGCGCATAATCTGCGGTCTCGGAAAGAATCGTCAGCGGTTTTTTAGAATCGGTGGAGTAACGGTAAGCAACCCCGTCATTAAAGAGACGGAAAGTTAAAGTCTGACCGTTGGAAAGGCGTAATGAAAGATCGTTCCATTCGGCATTGATTGAGGGGGTGTGATGGAACGGGGCTTTGATTGTCTCCTTTATATTCTTCTTAAGGGAAGAGGATTTGATTTTCGGGGCAACAGAATTTCCTTCAGTTGACAGAGCTATGACCGAGGGACTGAGAAGTTGTTTGCCATCGTAAGACAGCGAAAGACGCAGTCCGTCGGCATCGTCGACAAGTATTGAGATTTTCCCGGAAGGGGAGTTGGCTTCAACCGACTTGGCCGACACGGAAACAGAGGCAGCCGGGATAAGCAAACAGGAGAGAGAAAGAATTGTTGATGCTACTTTCATGGTCAGATATAGTTCGTGATGTGGGTTATGTGACAATATAAAAATTATTGCACCGCAAAGATACAATAAAGATTTCTGACATGGTGAGAAAAAGTGTACAAACTTATATGAATATTGTCTAACTTAACGGGTTGGATGATTTTATTGGACGATTTTAACGTTTTATTGGACGATTTTATAGTTAAAAATTATTTAATGAATATTAACTTTGCGACAAAATTCAAACAACCGTAACATAATCACTAACGTTGACCACCAACAGACATGAAACTCAACTTCCCAACCTTGATGATTTCCTGCTGCGGAGCCATGGTAGGTTTCGCCGCTTGTACCGGAGCTGAGGCATACGAAGCACCCGAGGCGCCTGTGAAGGAGGTAGCCTTCACCCAAGTACATATCGATGACAATTTCTGGGCACCACGTATCGAGACAAACCGTAAGGTGTCGATACCGTCAGCTTTTAAAGAGTGTGAGAAGAACGGCCGCTTCGACAACTTCGCCATAGCCGGCGGACTTAAGAAGGGTGAGCACCAAGGTGACTTCTCCTTTGACGACACCGATCCCTATAAAGTGATTGAGGGGGCTTCCTATTCTTTGGCTGTAGAGTATGATCCTAAACTCGACGCTTATCTTGACAGCGTCATCAATATCATCGCAGCCGCTCAGGAGCCTGACGGTTATCTCACGACATGCGTCACCAATAAATGTACCCGTCTTTCCGGTTGGTGGGGAACTCATCGCTGGGAGAAGATCAATAGCCATGAACTTTATAACAGCGGTCATCTCTATGAGGCNGCGGTAGCCCATTATCTCGCAACAGGCAAACGCTCACTTCTGGATGTCGCCATCAAGAACGCTGATCTTGTCTGCAAGACTTTCGGATATGGAGAGGGTCAGATCACATATCCCTCCGGACATCCTATCATCGAGATGGCTCTTGCCAAACTATATAAGGTTACCGGTGACAAGAAATATCTCGATCAGGCAAAATATTTTGTTGAGGAGACAGGCCGTCTCACCAACGGACGTCGTCCGAGTCCCTATTCACAAGATCACAAGCCTATCCTCGATCAGGAGGAGATTGTTGGCCATGCGGTAAGAGCCGGTTACCTTTATTCCGGAGTAGCCGATTATGCAGCTCTTGCTCAGGACAGCGCTTATTTCGATGCCATCACCCGTATATGGGATAATATGGCATCCAAGAAACTTTATATTACCGGTGGCATCGGAAGCCGTGCACAGGGTGAGGGTTTCGGTCCAGAATATGAGCTTAACAACCACACTGCATATTGCGAGACTTGCGCCGCCATAGCCAACGTTTACTGGAACTATCGTATGTTCCTTGCTACAGGTGATGCCAAATATGCCGATGTTTACGAACGTGCCCTCTATAACGGTGTGCCTTCAGGAGTGTCTTTGTCAGGTGATAAATTCTTCTATGACAATCCATTGGAGAGCATGGGTCAGCATGAACGTCAGGCATGGTTCGGATGTGCCTGCTGTCCGGGCAATGTTACACGTTTCATGGCCAGCATACCTCAGTATATGTATGCCACTCAAGGTGATGATGTCCTTGTAAACCTTTATATACAGAGCACAGCTGATATCGCTACAGATAATAATAAGGTGAAACTTGCTCAGACTACAGAATATCCGTGGAAAGGCAATGTGACACTCACAGTAGATCCCGAGCAGGAGGGTGAGTTTGCACTTCGTATGCGCATACCCGGTTGGTCTGAGGATGCTCCGGTTCCCACCGATCTTTACAGTTACACTTCCAAACCATCCGCTAAATATGAGGTTAAGGTTAACGGTAAGAAAGTGACTCCTATGACAGGCAACGGTTACGCCACTGTGAAACGCCAATGGAAGAAGGGTGACAAGGTAGAGTTATCCCTCCCTATGGATGTGAAGCGCGTGAAAGCCAACGACAATGTTGAAGACGACAAGGGTAAACTCGCCATACAGCGTGGTCCGGTGATGTACTGCCTTGAAGGTCAGGATCAGAAAGACAGTCTNGTATTCGATAAATANCTTCCCGACGGAGTGAAATTCGCAGAGAACTATGATGCAAATCTTCTCAATGGTGTGATGACGCTCAAGGCTACCGGCAAGAAGGTGCTCGCCGACGGCACTGAAGAGGATGCAGAACTCATGGCTATCCCTTACTGCACATGGAACAACCGTGGTGTAGACCAGATGGCCGTATGGATTCCCGAAAGCAAAGACTATGCAGTGGCAAAACCCGAACCCACACTTACTACTACAGCTATGATGTATAGCGAACCGACTCAGCAGAGCACTGATATACCCGCTGCCACCTCCAATCTTAACTGGGGCTGGGGCTACAACGACCAGTGGGAGCCGAAGTCAAGTGCCGATACTTCCAAGCCTTACCATTACTGGTGGCTCCGTGAAGGCACCACAGAGAATATCTGCTATCGCTTCAATGAACCTAAAGAGGTAAGCAATGTAGATATCTATTGGCTCGCATTCGATCATTACGATGGTGATTATGAGACTCCGGAGAGCTGGGAACTCTATTATCGTACAGCCGACAACCGTTGGGCGCCTGTGAAGGCTAAAGGAGAATACGGTGTAGAGAGAGATAAATATAATCATCTTGAATTTGAACCTGTCACCACCACTGACCTGAAGGTACAGGCGAAGCTCCGCGACGGCAAGAGCGGTGGTGTAATCGAGTGGAAAGTATCATAAATTTAGTTTATGGTTTATAGTTTATGGTTTATGGCAAAATGAATGTTTAGACTATGGATATGTTCTTTGGATTTGAAAGGTTAGACATTTGGCAGAATTCGAGAATATTGGTAAAGTATATTTACCAAATTGTAGCAAAATTCAGTCAAGAGGAGAAATACGGTCTTTCAGATCAGTTAAGAAGAGCAGTTATATCCATCCCTTCTAACATAGCGGAAGGGTCCGGACGGTATTCAGTAAAAGAGAAAATCCATTTCATAGAAATAGCCTACGGCTCCCTCATGGAGGTGGTGTGCCAAATCATGTTAGGCTTTGATTTAGGCCTTATCTCAAAATCTGATAAGGAGCAGATTCTCTCAAAAGCTGAAATATTAACTAAACAGATTTCCGGCTATCGTAGAAGCCTCGTAAATCAATTAGCCACTAAACCATAAACCCTCACCCATAAACCACAATAAACAATAAACCATACACAATAAACTAATAAATAACCTTATCATCTTTATGAAACCGCGAACATTAACACCGATTTTCAGCAAGAGCTTGCTGAGATTAGCGGCTTTAGCATGCCTGGGTTGCGCAATCGGCATCCCGGCTGCTTATGCGGAGCCTCTGCCTTTGGTGGCCCCACAGGCAGAAACCGGTGCAGTCACCGGCGTCATAACCGATTCCGAGGGTGAACCTCTGATTGGTGCGACAGTGCTCGTGAAAGGTACCTCTACAGGTACCGCCACCGATATTGACGGTAAATTCACCGTTAATGCTCCTATAGGGAGTGAGCTGCAGATCAGCTATATCGGTTATCAAACCAAAATCATTAAAGTAGAAAGAGGAAAACTCAACTTAGGCAACGTAGTGCTTGCATCCGACTCACAGCTTCTTGATGACGTTGTGGTGATCGGTTATGGTACGCAGAAGAAGGGTGATGTTACCTCTGCTGTCGCATCCGTTAAGTCTGAAGACTTTACACAGGGTGCTATCGGCGATGCTGCCGAGCTTGTGAAAGGTAAGGTAGCCGGTCTTACCATTTCCAAGGGTTCAGGTGACCCTAATTCAGAATCAACAATCCGTCTGCGTGGTCTGATTTCACTGGAGAATGGCTCAACCCCTCTTGTACTTATTGACGGTATCGAGGGTGGTCTCGGCACAGTTCCTCCCGAGAATATCGAGAGTATTGACGTCCTTAAGGATGCATCCGCAGCCGCTATTTACGGTACACGCGGTGCTAACGGCGTTATCCTTATTACTACCAAGAACGGCTCTCGCGACAGCAAGACAACTGCCTCTTACAGCGGCTATGCTTCCTGGGCTAACCTCGCGAAGAAGCACAAATTCATGACTCCTGATCAGATTCGTCAGGGTCTTACCAACTATTCCGACCGTGGTTATGACACAGACTGGCTTGATGCTATTACACGCACCGCTTTCACCCAGAACCACGATTTCCAGATCAGCGGCGGCAACTCCACGACCTCTTACTCGGGAAACTTCTCATATCGTAAGGCTGAAGGTGTGATCCTTACTACTTTCAATGAGGAGATGAAGATGAATTTCGACATTTCTCATTGGTTCTTCAACGATATACTGAAAGCTCACCTTAACCTTGTGAAGGGTATTCATAAGGATGGTGCCTTGAATGCCGGTACGGAGATTTATCGTCAGGCCATCATGCGTAACCCGACAGAGCCTATCTATGACTCAGACGGACGTGCATACGAGAACTTCGGTATCACCTACTATTATAACCCTGTAGGTTTGATCGAGGAATTTGAGGGAGAATATAAGTCAGAGTGGACCCGTATGAGCGGTGACCTTACTGTAGAACCGATAAAGGGTTGGCAGACAAAACTGTTGCTCTCAACCAACCGTTCAAACGCCCATAATGCTTATTTCCGCACTTCAGATTATCAAAGCCACCGTACAGACGGCAAGACAGGCGATGCCGGCCACAGCTACAGCTACTCTCAGTCGAACCTTATCGAGGTGACTTCAAACTACCGCAATACCTTCAATGGTGTGCATCGTCTCGATGCTCTTGTAGGTTACAGCTGGCAGGAGAATATGTATGATGGCTTCAGTGCGTGGAATGCCGACTTCAACAACGACTTCTTCAAATACAATAATATCGGTATCGGTCAGGAGTTGNAAGAGGGTAAGGCTTCTATGGGTNGCTACAAGAACGATAACAAACTGATCGGTTTCTTCGGTCGTGTAAGCNATGGTTACGATAACCGCTACAACATCCTTGCCTCTATCCGCCGTGAGGGTTNTTCAAAATTCGGTAAGAACCATAAATGGGGTAATTTCCCGTCAGTCTCAGCCGGTTGGAATATTATGAATGAGGATTTCTGGCATAACCTTCCCGTGGCTTCATGGTGGACACAGTTCAAGCTCCGTGCCGGTTATGGTGTAACAGGTGTGATTCCGGGAAGCTCGTATCTTTCGCTTACCAAATATGCCTATAAGGGTTATTTCTACAAGGATGGTAAATGGATGCATGGTCTTCAAGTTGATCAAAACCCAAACCCCGAATTGAAGTGGGAAACCTCCCATGAGGTAAATGTAGGTCTCGACTGGGATATGTTTGACAGCCGTTTCGGTGGTAGCTTAGATTTCTATAACAAGGAGACACGCGACATGCTCTTTGAGTATAAGGTGCCTGTTCCACCAAACCTCGTTACACGTACCTTGGCAAACGTGGGTAAGATGCGCAATACAGGTGTAGAACTTCTTCTCCGTGGTGTACCCGTGCGTAATAAAGATTTCGAATGGAACACTACTTTAACTCTTTCTCACAACTCCAATAAACTGGTTTCACTCTCAAATGATTTGTACCAGACAGATAATGAGCAAGATGTAGCAGGTCTCGGTGAACCTATTTCTCAGAATACTCAGCGATGGGAGGTTGGTCAGTCTCTTGGTCGCTGGTTCGGCTTGAAGTCAGTAGGTGTAAGTGAGAACGGCCGTTGGCTTGTGGAGCACCCCGAAACAGGTGAAGTGAAAGAGCTTACAGACGATATGCTTCCTGACACAAGCTGGCGTCATCATCTCGGCGATGCATTCCCGAAACTATATCTCGGATGGAACAATACTTTCCGTTACAAAGGATTTGACCTCTCGATGCAGTTCACCGGTCAGTTCTTCTTCAAGATATTGAACGAGGCACGTGCTTATTACGAGAACAACTCGGTTAACTACAACCGTCTGCAGTCAGTGCTCAAAGCACNTTANGGTNACCGTGTTCTCNCCGGCAATCAGAANCAGACNTNCGTNAGCTATTNTCTNNANNATGGTGACTTCNTGAANATGACAAACCTTACTNTCGNTTNCAATGTGCCTNTGTATTAGNAGAATAAGTTTATCAACGGTATCCGTATCTATTTCTCAGCTGAGAATCTCTTCACTATCACCAAGTATTCAGGCCTTGATCCGGAGCTTTCGAACGGTTCTGTTTGGGCACCCGGTATCGAATGGCGTGACAACTATCCCACAACCCGTTCATACACTGTGGGCTTGAACCTTACTTTCTAATCTTACTTTTCTTGAACAATCATGAAAGCAATAAAAACATTAATATATTCCACTCTCGGAGCAGCGGCTATTTGTGGTGGTTTCGCTGCCTGCACCGATCTTGAGGAGCATCCATACGATGTAGTGGTTGAGGAGGGACATGAGTTTAACGCTGCCGAGCGTCAGGCCCTTTTCTTACCCGTCTACAGCTCCTTACGTGACTTTATTTGGGGCTGGTTCGGCTTTACCGACCTGGCTGATATGGCTTCCGATCTCTGGTGTGTGCCTTACCGTATCGGTATCGGCTGGGGCGACCTCTATGTGCCTACCCACACGCNTCNGNTNCACAGTGAGATCNNTTTCTTNGAGACANCTTGNANGAGAGNATATGCGGGTGTAANCNNTTNTAATAAANTTCTCCATGAAGACTATATATCCGTAGATCCCGATGCCATAAACGAACTTCGTGGATACCGTGCTCTATACTACTATTTCCTTTTCGATCTTTTCCGTAATATTCCTCTCGATACGGGCGACGTGAAAGATGATGGGTGGTTGCCTGAACAGGTGTCTCCACAAGAGATGTTTGACTTCATAGTGTTGGAGCTTAAAGATCTGGAAGGGGTCTATGGTAGTATGAAAGATCTTGGCCGTATGAATAACGCCACCATCAATATGCTTCTTGCCAAGATGTACCTTAACCACAATGCGTGGTTTTGTGACGATACTGATGATTCATGGTATAAGAAGTGTATTGATGAACTTAATAAGATCATCGATATGGGATATACTCTTGCGCCTAATTACTTAGATAATTTCCGCGAGAGCATCAGAACTTCTCCAGAGGTTATTTTCGGTATACCCTATGAAGATATATATGCCGGCGGTAATTACTATGCCAACCTCTGGATGTGTAACGCAGGACGTGCCACATGGGGTTTCAACGGTTGGGCAACCTCCGGTGGTGGTGCTCTTCCTCAGTTTATCGAATCATACGATGTAGATGACCAGCGTTATCCCGACTGCTGGATAAGCGGACCTCAGTTTGATGTTAATGGTGAACCAATATATATTGACGGAGTTCAGCTAAATTATACCCATGAGATGCGCTCTATAGATAATCCCGGTTGCTATGAGCAGGAGGGTGAACGCCTTGTGAAGTATGAGATTCTTGGCGGTGACAAGGGTTCAGGTTGTGATGACCAGGTGATTTTCCGCTATGCCGACGTACTTCTTATGAAAGCAGAGTGTCTGCTTCGCATCAATGGTTCTTATAATGGAGAGGGTGAGGCTTTGGCAGCTGATCTCGTTACTCAGGTTCGTCAGCGTAACTTCAGCAGTAATCCTGCCAAGGCTATCCGTACGGTTGCCCAACTTCGCGGAGGTAGCTGTTATGATTATGGCCATNGTGAGAATCGTNCCNAGATGNNNCAGCCNGACGAATGGATCATCACTCATGAGGGTGGTTCAGACGTAATCATGGGCGGTCTGCTTGATGAGCTGGCCTGGGAATTTGTTGCCGAGGGTCACCGTCGTCAGGATCTTATCCGCTTTATGATGACTAACGGTTGCAATGTATGGAACGGTAAGTCATGGTTCTGCAAGGATGCCCTCACAGATCCGGCCGACCGTCATGCCGATGTATTCCCGATTGCTAAGACGATTCTTGACGGTAACCCGAAACTTCGTCAGAATCCCGGCTATGCCAATTAAAAAGCTGAATAATTCATCAGAAAAACTGACAAAAATGAAAAAGTTATATATTTATGTTGTGGCGGCCATATTGAGTTTTGTGGGGGTTAGTTGTAACAGCGACGAGCCTGCCGATGCTACCAGCAAACATGAGTATGCTGAGGGTGAGGCTCCCTATCTGCGTACCAATGCCGCTGCTACTATTACAGAGTATAAAGTATTCAATGTCCCTACGATAGATGAACCTCACTATATCTACTTGAAAGATTATGCTTCATATTTCCATAAAAATTTGGATATGACAGTTGATGAGGTTATGACAGCATTGGAAAGCGGAGAAGTAGTTATGTACAACATCAACACTTCACGTCAGCGTTGGGATCTTACTATTCCTAACAATGGAGAGTATGGTTGGTATTATACTGTCGGTGGACAAGTGGCTACCGAAGATGCTCCGGTTGCGTTTTCGTCTGAATTTNATCGCGAAAATAAACGAATCATTCNCCATGCCGTAAATAATCNCACAGCTNGNATCGTGACAAATCTNGATATGGNATTTGCAAAAGTGAATGGTNAGAATTTTGATGATTATGTTAGATTCTTAATTCAGATTGAGATAAAAGATCCTTCAATTGTTGAGATAGCCGGTATTGTTCCNACTGGTGATTGGTCAGCTTGGAATCTTAAATTCGCATCTATTGATGCTGAATTGCAAGCTGCATTAGGTNTTACTGCCAAGGAATTTATGGTTCTTTGGAATCAATGCGAACAGAATGGTGACAGCCGTGATACCGACCCGATTCAGATTTTCTTGCTTAATAATGGTGAGAGAGTAGTTGATGAAAGTGGCAAACGTCCGGTTACAACTACCAACTGGATGGGCTGGTGGCTTGATAGTGATCAGAATATTGTAAATTATGGCGCCTCATCTTGGATTTACCTTGAAGGTTCTGAAGCCTCTTTCAATTTCGGACGTCATCCGAATGTACCATCGGGAGAAACGGCAGTGATACTTGTGGATTTCGCTCTCACAGAAGATTTGAATAAACACATCACATTCCGTGTATCGTTAACTTTTGAATAATGTAAAATAGAGTGGGTCATAACATCGCCTATGACCCACGTAAACAACCTTAAAATGAAAACGACTTCACAATATAATAAATGGCTGCTCGGGGCAGGTCTTTTCTTAGCCGCTGCAACAATTACGTCGTGCGATAAGGAGGAGATATACGTAGAACCGATTCCCGAACAATTCAACGTGGCTGTTACAACTCTGAACGTAGAATGGAATGAGAAAGAGGGTGTAATTGATTTGGAAGCTAACGAGGATTGGAGAGCAGACTCTAAAGTAAATTGGATTAGTATAGATCCAAACAAAGGAAGTGTTGGAGAGGGCCGTGTGTATCTGATTCTTACTCCTAATCCTTACCGTCTTCCACGTACAGGTGATATAGAGGTAACTTGTGGTGAAGAGTCAATAATAATAACAGTTACCCAGGCCNGATGTACTGATGATTCAAAAGTGGCTCCTTGTGCTACTAATCTTGAGGTGGAATCACTTGATTACGCTACCGGAGAAATCTCATTCGCCACATTCTCAGAAATGATAGAGGGTAACCTCGGTCTCTCGATGGCAGAGTTCGGTCAGGGAGNTGATGANGAGGGTAATCTTGAATTCTTTATGGTTGACAAGGCCGGCAATTGGATTGAGGGTGGCACGGCCGGTACTCGTTGCAGTGCTTGGCTTGACGCTGATCTTAATTTGACAAACTGGGACGGCGCCGGTTATCCCGCTATCGCTACATTTATCGAGGTGTATGGTGGTGAAGACCCAACTTTGGTTATAGGTCGTGCTCCCGGTGTGCCAGATGATGCTGAATATACTCTCAATTTCGGTTTCACATTTAAAGATGACCACANTAAATATTGTATCTTCAAGATTGATGTCGTATTCCCGGCAATGGATCTGAAAGGTGAGCTTGTAGCTACACATGATATTGATGTTACTGTGATTGCCAATGACGGCTATCAGGCTTATCCTGCCGTGTTTGATGCTGCTGAGGTTTGTGCTGAACTCGGTTGTAACTCTCTTGATTTGGTCAAGGTGGTTGCATACGATGAGGAAGGTGAATTCGTAGGCTATACAGCAGGTAATGGCTACTGGTATATGCCTGACGGCAGTATCGGAAACTGGGGCGAAGGTGCCGGCTGGTTTATCGAATATTGGGGTGATGGCCCTGACTCGGAGGATTATTCCTCATGGGCAGTAGGTCCGTTCCCCGGTGCCAACAATGTATCGGCTACCTCACAAATCGGATTCTGGTATAATGCCAAAGTCGTGATGTTTAACGTAAACGTCACAGTGACAGAGTAATCATTCTACGGTTAAAACCGTTTTAAGTTAAAAGTTTAAGGTTTAAAATTTAAGGCTTATTATGCTAACCTTAAATTTTAAACCTTAATTTTAAACCTTCAATTCTAATTAAATGAAACGTAACTATCTGCACATATTCGCCCTTTCGGTTGCCATGCTCGTTTGCGGAGGACAGTTCACTTCCTGCAGCGACGACAAGGATGATATCGTGGTGGAGGTAACCGGATTCGAATTATTGCCGGAATCGAAAGATCTTCCGTTCTCTTACGAAAACGAATCACAGACGGTATCTTTCACTGCAAAAGGCAACTGGAAAGTCGAACTTGAAAATGGTGTTGACTGGGTGTATTTCGCTCCTTCATCAGGAAAGAAGGGTAAAACTGCCCTGAAAGTAACAGTGGCCCGCAACACCGGTTCCTCCGCAAGGACTGCAACTTTCCACCTCGTGAGTGGTTCAGAGAGTGTGCCTTTCACAGTGCGTCAACCGGAATTCGGGGGTACACTGCCTGATATCGGTGAAGGAGAGAAGGGTACAATTGATCCGGCTACCATCCCTGATTATGATAAGTTTTTCTCAAATACAGAATGGGGTAAAACTATCCTTCAGAAGTCGGCTAAATTCTCCTTCGCACGCTATAAGTCATCGGAACATTTCTTTGTATTCTGGGCTCCCGAATTCGGTGATAATCCCAATGCTTCAACTGTGCCGGCCAATATGCGTGTCGACATAGATGATCTCCTTGCCAAAGCAGAGCAATTCTTTGAAACTAATATCAATAAATTGGGTATGGCTGTGCTTGGACAAGGCAAATCTACTCTTGATAATTATAAGATGCAGATTTATCTGCTGTATCAGGATGACTGGCTTGCCACAGGTTCCGGTTATGATGACGCCATAGGCGCATTGTGGATTAACTCTTCTACATGTCAGCCTGTGGGTTCTACCATTGCCCATGAAATCGGCCACTCATTCCAATATCAGACCTATGCCGACCGTGTTCAGACACAAGGTGTCGCCAATGACTACAAGAGCGGTTTCCGTTATGGTTTTGTCGGACCTGACGGTAGTGGCAACGGTGGTTGTGGCTATTGGGAGCAGTGTGCTCAATGGCAATCGTTCCAAGATTATCCCGAAGAGCAGTTCACTTCTTATAATTTCCAGGTATGGCTTGACAATTGTCACCGTCATTTTCATCATGAGTTCCAGCGCTATGCCTCTTATTGGCTGCAAAGCTATTGGGTAGAGAAACATGGTGTTGAGGCTTACGGACGCATCTGGCGTGAAAGTGAGGCTCCCGAGGATGCAATCATGGCGTATACCCGTATTTTCAACGGTAATGACTATAACCTCACGCGTGAAGAATTGTTTGACTACGCCATGAAGATGGCTACTTACGACATAGCCGGCGTGCGTGAATATAGCGACGGTTATCAGGACCGCTATAATCCGCAATTCGTAAAGAATGACAAGGGAGAATATCAGATCACTTATCAGAACTGTCCCGGGGCAACCGGTTTTAATGTGATTCCTCTAGTGGCTAATGCCGGAAAAGTGAAAGTCAATTTCCGTGGTCTGGGCTATGGCGAGACCCTTGCTGAAAAGGATAAGAGCAGCATTGAAGACGGCGACGGCAACCCTGTAGGCACTCCTACCAAGTACAACGCCTGTGGGGGAGCTGATAATATGGGCTGGAGATACGGTTTTGTAGCCCTTTCAGGTAACAAGCGTACATACAGTGAAGTCGGTAAAAATGCAGAGGGATCTCTGACTTTTGATGTTCCGGCAGGAACTGAGCAGTTGTATCTTGTGGTACAGGGTTCTCCGGAAGTTTATATGAGCCACGGTTGGGATGAGAATGAAAAGAATGATCCTCAGTTCCCATACGCCATCACTCTTGAGGGCACTCAATTGGCTAAATACATCGAGCCTGAGTATAACAAGGTAGATGATAACAACTTGGAGGTGAAGCTGACTATTCCTTTGGCTGCTCCCGGAGCATACTCAAGAGGCAATATCAGTCTTAATACCGACGAAGTCTGCAACTTCTTCAACTCTCTCGGCNGATAAGTTCGGAGAACTGATTAAAGTGGGTGTTGAGCCGGCTGAAGGCACCATTGCATGCCGGNCTCTCAACAGCNACGGAAGCTGGAACATGAACGCCAGTGCCAACAACGGTTATTGGCTGGATGCGAAAGGANACGAAGGTGTATGGACCGGAGGTTATATCTTCTTTGAGATAAACGGTGCGACNCNCTCATACGGNGATCATCCNGAACAGATAACNGCAGGTTACACCGGGAGTCATACCATGCGTCCGGTTCTGACCTATACTAAAGATGGCAAGACGCTTAATGTGAAATATGTCATCACATTGAAATACTAATCGAAAAAGCACATTGTTTTCTTATGCGTTCGGGGAGACATTGTTGCACTGTCTGCAGTGTCTCCCCTTTTATAACTCCAATGTAGCAAATAGCACACTAACTAACCATAAATCAATTCCGGATTTATCAATAAGTATATAACTAACTGAGATATAAGAGTAGATATTTAACTGATATATAAATTACATAATTATTTCTTAATATAACCCGAATATCATGAAAAAGTACAGACAGATTCTTGTTTCGTTCGGAATGGCAGCATTGCCTGCAGTGGCAATGAGCCTGCTTCCTCAAACTGTAGCGGCTCAGGTGGTTGATCCCTCAGAGTCAGGAACTATAGCCCTCAATGACGAAGAGGCTTATAGAGTCAAGACGGATATTCCTGTCGTTACACACAAGGGTAAAGAGGTTTATATACCCAATGATTTACGAAAGATGGATCTCAATGATCCTAATTCGCAATGGAGTTATCACAGGATGGTTGAAACTCCCAACATAGTGCTTTTCTGGGCACCCGGTTTCGGCAACAATATCGCTACAGCTCCCGATTATGTGGAGAAGGAGGGTGATTCCACTCCCGGAGCTACGGGACAAGTGGGTAAAGCTCACAATATGAAAGTGGATCTTGCCAATCTGCTTGCCAAACTGGAATATTTCTATGATTATTTCTATAATGATCTCGCTTTCGTAAAGCCGGGCACCAAGGCCGATAAATATAAGATGATGGTCATGCTCGACTATTCTTTGGAGGGCACGGCCTACGGCGGGGATTATGACGGTCAGATCGGAGCTCTATGGATTGCCCCGAACCGGGTTCAGGATGAGACCCTCAATTGCATAGCGCATGAGTTGGGACACTCTTTCCAACTGCAGATTTCATGCGATGGTGAGGGCGACGCCTGGGGAGGTGCCGGAATGTTTGAGATGGCCTNCCAATGGATGCTCTGGCAGNTGAATCCCGATTGGCAGNCAGATGAAAATTATCATCTGAATGCTTTCCGTGACCTTACCCATANAGCTTTTCTTCATATAGACAATATCTATCATTCACCATACGTGCTTGAACTCTGGGGAGAGAAACACGGGCGGCCGATAATAGCCGAACTGTTCCGTCAGGGTCAAGTGGGAGAGGACCCGGTGATGACTTATAAGAGATTCACCGGTATCGATCAGAAGCAGTTTAATGACGAGATGTGGCATAATTATGCCCGTTTGATCAACTGGGATATCGACCGTGTGCGTGAGAATGCCAAACCATACGCCAATAAATGGAATACCAAACTTGTTAACGCAGGTGGAGGCTGGCAGCGTGTAGCTCCGGAGAACGCCCCTGAGAATTACGGATTCAATGCGATAGCACTTCCTGCACCGGAGCCGGGAAAAACCGTTAGTGTGGATTTCCGTGGAGAAGCAGGTATGAAGGGTTATTACACAAAGAATAAGCAGAAAGCCGGCTGGCGCTATGGTATAGTGGCTGTTGATTCCGACGGAAAGACTTATTATGGAAATATGGAATCAGCCTCCAAAGGTAAGGTGAGCTNTACCNCACCGGAGGGAAAGAAGATCGAACATCTCTGGCTGGTGGTAATGGGAGCTCCGACAGAGCATTGGCGTAACGTAGACGGACCGGAAAATCCCGGTGATGCCCAATGGCCATACTCAATCAAGATAGTGGGTTGAAAAGCGGTCGGTTCGGAATAACCGGTTTATGATTTAGGGCTTTAGATTAACAGGAAGATTTAGGGAAATTATCTGTTTTGAGATGAAGAGGTTATTATTGGCAACGGTGATATCGGTGGCAGCAGTCGGAGCGACTGCCGCCACCTTTCAGGCGCCGGATTTGAAATTTATTCATTACACCACGGCTGACGGTCTGTCGTCGAATTGTGTGAGAGCTATCGTACAGGACGAGGAGGGTTTCGTTTGGTTTGGGTCAGACGGAGGACTTGTCAGGTTTGACGGCACTTCCTCGAAAGTCTTCACACCGACCGACGGTTCCGGTAATGACTATCTGTATGTGCTCTCGATTTGTCGTTACGGCAGAGGACTTCTCGTAGGCACTGATCGCGGGGTCTACACCTATAATCCGGTAACCGAAACGTTTGTTCCCATGGAATTGACGTATTCACCGGGAGTGAACGGCACTATTACCGGTAATATCCATGACATAGAGATTGACCATAAAGGTAATGTTTGGGTCTCGGCTGAAAGAAAAGGAATATTCAGGATAAATTCCTCGGGCACTGTTACTGATAACTTCGNATTTGAAGAGGCTGATAATTTCATAGGTGATATTTATGTGGATCCATCGGACATTGTATGGGCCCTCAGTAATATTGCCGGAGCCGGAGTGTATCGTTTTGATGCTTCAAAACAAGAGTTCCGTTCTTTTGCCATATCAGATGCAGAGAATCTTCTCAGTCGCGGGGCATTGGCGATAACCGTGGACTCACACGGGGATTACTGGCTTGGAACATGGGAGAATGGTCTGGTAAGGTTCAATCCACGTACAGGTGAAGCGCAACGACTAACCAAACCGGATGACACTTGGAATGTATGGCATATTCATTCGGTAACGGAATATGGTCCGACTACATTACTGGTGGGATCGGACAGCGGACTGACACTTGTAAATACAATTACCGGGGAATGTAAGGTATATAAATCTGATGANCTTGANCATCANAGTCTCAGTGACCGGTTCGTGTATCCGGTAACTATAGATGCCGATGGAGGACTATGGGTCGGTACGTTTTACCGAGGTGTGAATTATGTGAGCGCAAGGTCGGAGCGGTTCCGCCGTTGGCGCCATTCCCGGTTTGGAAACTCCATCAGCGGAAATATAGTATCATGTCTTTGTGAGGATCCTAAAGGTTATATCTGGGTAGGTACAGCTGACGGGGGACTTTGCCGTTACGACCCGGAAAAAGACAGTTATCAGGCTTATCCCCTTACATCGTCTAATGAACCGGAGAATGTCAATGCCCTTTGTCCNGATGACAAGCGACTATGGGTTGGTACTTATTCACGTGGCGCCGGTTGGCTTGATCNTTTTACAGGACGTTGGACTCCCGTATCAATGGAGGGGGTGGGGATGAATTACAGTTGCTATGCCATTTATAAAGATTCACAAGGAAGAATCTGGATGGGAGCGACAGAGACGTTGACACTATATAATCCGGAGAAAAACCTGTTTGAACCTGTGATCCGGCTGAATGCCTGGATCAATGGTATGGTAGAGGATAATGACGAGAAATTATGGATTTCCACACCCGGGGCCGGTGTATGTANATATGATCTAAGAACAGGTGACATCAGAGTGTATTTGGCTTCGGATAAGCCGGGTAGTCTTCCGGTGAATCATATCAACAGTATTTCAAGAGACGAAAAGGGGAACATATCAGTGGCAACAACTCACGGAGTTTTTCTCTTTAACAAAAGAGTGGGCGGTTTCCAACAACTTTGTGAAAATATGCCAAGGCTCACCGCTCAATCTACAGCGCATATTGGCGATGACATGTGGGTGGCTACGACTTCAGGTTTGCTTAATGTAAGACCTGACGGCAATAGCAGACTATATGGGGAAAACGATGGNTTGAGCGACAATCAGTTCATGTCGGGAGCATCGCTTGTGGCCTCTGACGGTAAGATTTATTTCGGTACCGTAAACGGGCTTTCACGTGTNGACCCTCTTCTTCTCGGGGGCAGTGCTGCGCCTACACTGAAGTTTACCGGGTTGGATATAGTGAATAATCCNATATCCGTNGGNGACACTCATCTTCCGGCNTCACTGAATAACATCGATGAACTGGTNCTTACACATGCNGACCATACTTTCAGTATTTATTTCTCGGCTTTGAGCTATACTAATCCCGGAGGAAACACTTATCGTTATCGATTGGAGGGCTTCGACAAGACGTGGCATGAGTCAGGAAAAGAGAACCGGGCCACCTATTCCAATCTGTCACCCGGTACTTACACCTTGCATGTGAAAGGAGCCAACAGTGACGGTGTGTGGAATGAGGAGGGGATAAGTCTTAAGATTGTAGTCCGTCCGGCATGGTATATGTCTACGTTGATGAAGTTGCTCTACGTAATGATAGGTCTGGCGCTCCTTCTTTTCGTTGTGAAGTTGGTATTGAAAAGGATTGAACGCAACCATATCGTTGAACTTGACCGAATATCGAGCAATAAAGAGAAAGAGATGTTCAGGTCGAAGCTCAATTTCTTTACCATCGTGGCACATGAGATACGCACGCCTGTTTCGTTGATAATCGGGCCTTTGGAGAAGATATTGGAATCATCGGAGAAATTTACAGCTCCTGTGAAAGAGGATCTTAAGATAATCGACCGGAATGCCCGACGACTACTGTCGTTGGTGAATCAGCTGTTAGATTTCAAGAAAGTGGAAGATAACGCCTTGCCAATGGGTTTCCGTCATGAGAGAGTAGTGCCTTTGGTGGAGAGCGTGGCCGACCGATTCAGACCTTCGTTGGAGCATAAGGGAGTGACTTTGAAAGTAGATTGTCCGGATCCTGACCTTACGGCCGACATAGATCCCGAAGCTATAACAAAGCTTGTAAGTAATCTTATCAACAATGCCCGTAAGTTTACGAAAGATCGGATAGAGGTTGAATGTAAGGCAATGCCTGACGGAGAACATTTCATGATCAGTGTCACCGACAACGGCATAGGTATTGAAAAAGAAAACCGTGACAAGATTTTCAAACCGTTCTTTCAGGTGCTTGACAACATCAATGAATCGAAAGGGGGTACAGGACTGGGTCTGTCGATTGTAAAGAGTGTGGCTGATGCACACGGTGGAACAATCGAACTCGACAGCACACCGGGTAAGGGCTCATGTTTCATGGCCATATTACCGTTGCGACAGAGTAGTGTGATTCCCTCGGATAACGGTACAGAAAATCTTGAAGAAGACGCAATCAAGCCGATGGCGGCAGTGGATAGTCCGGTAGATGATAAGCCTGTGTTGTTGATAGTGGATGATAATGAAGAGATGGTAAGTTTCATATCATCTCATTTCGATCAGAATTATAAGGTAGTGACCGCCGGCAATGGACGTGAGGCATTGGATCGTATGGGTAGAAATCAGGTAAGCATGATAATCTGCGACTGGATGATGCCTGTGATGGATGGTGTGGAATTTCTCAAGGCTATCCGGGAGAATGAGAATTACAGCCACATACCTTTTGTTATGTTGACTGCTAAAACCGACAATACATCAAAAATCGAGACGATGCGTCATGGAGCGGATGCCTATGTGGAGAAACCCTTCTCGATAAGTTATCTGGAAGCTCGCATAGACAATCTTCTTGAGATGCGTAAACGTCTTAGGGAAAAGTATTCACATTCACCGCTTGAACCGATCACCACTTTGGCACCTACACAGGTGGATAATGAATTGTTGACAAGGCTTCAGGAACTCATAGAGGAACATTTGGCTAATCCTGAGTTGAATGTAGATTTCTTGGCTGAGCAATTGGGCATCAGCCGAAGTGGCTTGTATGCCAAGATAAAGAGTCTGGCAGATGTTACTCCGCATGAGTTGATTCAGATTACGCGATTGAAGAAAGCTGCCGAGTATCTTGCCCAAGGTAAGTACAGGGTACAGGAGGTAAGTTACATGGTAGGTATAAACAATACCAGCTATTTCTCACGCCTCTTCCAGAAACAGTTTGGTGTGCGTCCCACTGAATTTCATAAATAACATTGGAATATCAAGAAGATAAAAAAAGACATCCACGAGGGTCAAGTGAATGACTTCGTGGATGTCTTTCTTATCTTCTTTGNGATTAGNGGAGTTGGGAGAGGAGGGAGGCCATTTTNGCNGCTATCNGNGCGTTNGCCGGNTTNCCTATGCTGCCGAGATGCGTGTGATGTACCTCACGGGTGGGTTTGTAGGTGCCTTNCTGAACTGCCATGCCNACCTGNCGGTAAGCATCGCGGAAGGGTACNCCTTGAAGCACGAGNCGGTTGACATCNTCCACTGTAAAGATGTAGTCGTAACGCGGGTCATCGAGGATNCCATCTTTTACGGTAATGTGTTCAAGCATGAAGTCAGCCATGTCGAGACAATCAATCAGTTCGGTGGTGGCCGGGAAGACAATATCTTTCATCAACTGGAGATCACGGTTGTAACCTAACGGAAGATTGGCCGTGAGAATGGTCAGTTCGTTAGGGAGCGACTGGAGTCGGTTACATTTGCCACGCATTATCTCGAACACGTCCGGATTCTTCTTATGNNGCATTATGCTCGNNCCGGNNGTGAGTTCANCGNNAAATTTCNCGNATCCGNAGTNATTGCANANCCACATACATACATCCANAGCAAGATGACCGAGTGTGGAGGCAACCGCTGCAATGGCGGATGCTACANCCNTTTCAGTTTTACCACGGNTCATCTGTGCCGCCACGACATTATAATGAGGATTTGCAAACCCAAGTAATTCGGTAGTCATTTCACGGTCGAGGGGAAACGATGAGCCNTAACCTGCGGCTGAACCTAANGNATTCTGATTGGCTATGTTGTAGGCGGCTATTATCATCTGCATATCGTCGGTAAGAGCCTCGGCGTATGCTCCGAACCATAGTCCGAAAGAGGAGGGCATGGCTACCTGCAGATGAGTATAACCCGGCATAAGTTTATCCTTATGCTCTTCAGAAAGAAGCTGAAGACGGTTGAAAAGGCGTGACACGGCATCAGCTATGCGACGCAGTTCATCGCGGAAAAAGAGTTTCAGATCTACCAGCACCTGATCGTTGCGAGAGCGTCCCGAGTGGATTTTCTTACCTACATCACCAAGTTTTGCAGTGAGCAAGAATTCCACTTGTGAATGAACATCTTCCACACCATCTTCGATTACAAATTCACCTCGTTCAATCTGATCGGCGATTTCTTGCAGGGCCGGGAGCAGAAGATCAAGTTCTTCCTTTGTGAGCAAGCCGATTTTACAGAGCATTTTTATATGGGCCATGGAGCCTTGCACATCGTAACGGGCGAGACGGAGGTCAAGTTCACGGTCGCGTCCTACGGTGAATTTTTCTATAAGTTGGTCGGGCTGGAAGCCCTTGTTCCATAGTTGCTTCATTTGTGTAGTGTCGTTTTTAGAGAGGATTCTGGGTGGAGAGATGAAAGTCTTTTGTTCAGAGGAGATATGAGGGTTGTAATTTTAGACAATATCGTTTAACCCGTATATCAGTTGAGGGTAAAGATGAAGGGCTTCGTTGATTTCGGAGAGCAAGATAAACTCGTCGGCCGTATGGGAACGGGCCGATTCTCCGGGCCCCATCTTAAGTGAAGCGATGCCGTGCATGAGAGCCATGTCGGAAGTAGTGGGAGAGACAAACGGATTACGACCGAGGGCAACGGCACTTTTNACCAAAGGATGGTCAAGNGGAATCACGGAAGCATGGACANGGGTGGAACGGGGTGTTATTTCGCTCCATCTTACGGTGTTACGAAGGAGGTCTACTGTTTCCTCGTTAGTGTAGGCGTCTGTGGTGCGCACGTCAGTGACAAAAGTACACTTATCGGGCACGACATTATGCTGGGTGCCTGCCTGGATCATTGTGACGCTAACCTTAATGGGTCCTAACACATCGCTGACTTTTTCAGGAGAGAAGTTTCGGAGGAGGTCAATATCTTCAATGGCACGGTAAATGGCGTTGATGCCCTCNTTGCGTGCGGCATGGCCCGATTTNCCNGGGGTGACACAATCAAAGACAAGTAANCCACGNTCGGCGATGGCCGGTTGCATACCGGTGGGTTCGCCCACAAGCACCATATCAGGAGTGAGGCCAAGTTCTGCAAGATAAGGGAGGAAAGCACGCATACCATTTTCACCCATAACCTCCTCGGCAGCAGTTATAGCGAGGATAAGATTACAGGGCAAGGATTCCGCTCCACGTTCAATGAGATCAAGGAATGTTGAGGCGAGTGCCACTCCGGAGGCTCCCGCATCATTACTGCCGAGACCGTATAGACGATCTCCTTCAATGTCGGGAGAATATGGATTGCGTGTATAGGAAGCGGCAGGACGCACTGTATCGTGATGCGAATTCAGCATAAGTGTAGGGCGTGCCGGATCAAAGCCCGGAGCTACTGCGAAGACATTGTTGTGAAGTCGCTGCACATTCGGCACACCTTGATCACGAAGCCATTCNTCCCANATATCAGCTGTAGNGGCTTCCTCACGCGATGGTGAGGGAACCGCAATAAGGCGTCGGAGCAATGCTACGGCATCATCTAAACGGGGATGCTTTTCAAACCTGTCCATAATGTTACTTCTGTCACCAATATTATCTTCTTCTCCGGTATAAAGCCTGTCACTAATACATCTCTATACCTATCTCTCGATCTATACCTATCTCTCTATTACCCGTTTTGTGCTATTCAGTACGGATTATAGTGCCTCCGTCAGTATTGAGAGCCTCAGCCTTACAGATGCGTACTTCCGCTACTCCCTGTTCTGCTGAGAGGAGGGCATTCTGTAGCTTCGGAACCATACCGGCGGCAACTATTCCATCCTCCTTAAGCTTTTTGAAAGATTGGGCAGTGACGAGCGNGATAACCGAGGTGTCATCGTTGATATCTGTCATGACTCCGGGTTTTTCAAAGCAGAAGGTAAGGCGTGTCGGCCCTATGGCCGACGCACCACGGGCTACGGCGCTTGCCACAGAATCGGCATTACAGTTCAGAAGTGTGCCTTGACCGTCATGACAGATTGCGCAAAACACCGGTACATTGCCATTTTCAAGTAAAGTGGCGATGAACTCGTGATTAACCTCTGTAGGGTCGATATCGCCTACGAAGCCATAGTCAATCGGTTTAGCCGGACGACGTTTTGCAGGTATAGAATTGCCGTCAGCTCCCGTAAGACCTACTGCATCACATCCGAGACTCTGGAGAATGGCAACTATACGCTTATTGATAAGCCCTGCATAGACCATTGTAACGATGTCGAGGGTCTGCCTGTCGGTGACACGGCGACCCTCAATCATATTTGCTTTTATACCCATGCCCTCACTCATGCGGGTAGCTTCCTTTCCTCCGCCGTGTACCAGGATTTTGGGCCCTTCCATTTTGGCAAAGTCCTCAAGGAAAGAATGAAGAGCCTCAGGATTATCTATTATATTGCCACCTATTTTTACTACGTTAATCATAGCGTGTTAATAATGCGTGATTTTTTAAGTCCTTTACACAGACCGAATATTTCTTATTTATACGACTATCGAATATCTCT
>WFLX010034824.1_pt1 | contig 26599 bp, 23 predicted proteins | sample 4967041 | NCBI WGS metagenome assembly WFLX01 (sample SAMN12857096, study PRJNA449069) | gut metagenome | isolation source: stool from male and female vole | host: Microtus ochrogaster | place: USA:Florida | collected 2017
AACAGGAAGGCACCGATGAAACAACCGGCGGTGCGGAAAATGAAGTAAATGCTTGTGGCAAACCCTGCTTCCTCAAGGGGCAACCCCAGGCGTTCCATGATGATCTTGGGCGCGGTGGTGTTTGTGCCCACGTCGATGCCCACATGGCACATTATGCCAAGGAAGCACAGCAGGATGAACGGACGACCGAGAAGGCGTATGCACTCACCGATGCCTGAGGCCTTATCAGGACGCTCCTCCTGAATGGGAGTGGCGGCCAACAGAGAGATGGACAGGAAGCTGACCACGGCATAGATGGAGAGTATGGAAGGATGATAACCTTAGGCTGAGAGGCTTAGACCATATTAAAAGGGTCAGCGATTGCTTCAATCATTATAAAATAAACTACGTTAGAGGATATTCCTATATTGAGCGAGCAGTCCAACTGAACAATGGAGTAGTTATTCCTGCAGTGCTCATGGACTGGGTGAATGGTTCTACCTTGATTGATTATGTGAGAGATAACTATAGGAATTCCACCGCGATTCACGAATTGGCCAACAGTTTTTTTTCCATGTGTCAATATCATAAAAAATATAGTATGGCTCATGGTGATCTTTCTGCTGGAAACATAATCGTTCTGCCAAGTGGAGATATTTGCCTCATAGAATATGACTCTTTTTATTTTCATGACTTTGGATCTTCGTTTCCTGTATACACAAAAAGTACTTCTGGATACCAACATAATGAGAGATTGGACAGCAAAACTCCAAAAAACATCAGCAAAAGTACTGATTTTTTTTCCCAGATTGTGNTTTATCTTTCACTAATANCTATTGCTGCTGAACCAAAGCTGTNTGACCCTATGTCTGACGANTGTCTGCTTTTTTCGGGNGGGGATTTGCAATCTCGAGAGAACTTCCTAAACTCGAACATATATAAAAAAGTATTAGCTGTTAAGGACAAGGAAGTTCAACGATTGCTTCAGGAATTAGTGAGGTCAATTGGTTGTTCACTTTCAGAGGTACGGTCGCTCGTTGATTTAATAAACTCAGAACCGTTAGCCTTGCTGGCAGATAAGGCAAATTATTGTGGCAAATGTGGTTATCATTTTAACAACCAAACTGATGACTTTTGTCCGATGTGCGGTACAAAAAGGGAAGAATTGAAATAGTATGGTAAACGATTTGTTTGTAGAAGATTTTTTTGCACCGCTATGGGGGAAAGCCAAATGCTCAAACCTTCAATGTCGGTATGAAAATAACAACATCTATAATTATTGTGTAAAATGTGGATGGCTTTTACCTGGTCGCTCTAAAAAGGTTGTGATTAATTCTAACGAATATGAGGATCTGAAGAAAAAGGCTAACATGTCAGCATGGGAAAAAATAAAGGATAGTTTCTCAAAATAGTAATATATGGAAAGAACTTGTAGTAAATGTAATTATTCTAATTCAAGCACATCGCATTATTGCGTGAAGTGCGGTGCACCTTTANAGANAGAAAAGGATTTTCTCTTTTGGNGGATGAGGAGCTGCCTATATAAAAAATATGAGGTTATTGCTAAGACTGAATTAGAAGCTTTAAGGAACGAGAGGAATCGCCTTCGAAAGCAAATAAATGATTCATGGGGGATAAAGGTTGAAAACTGGATTAAAGATAACAAAAATACGATTGGGTGGACAATCGCATCTATCTTTGNTANCATCTTTGNTGGCATGGTAANTAAAAAATGTGATTTCNCCACAAAAGCATCTGAGGTGATAGAAATTCGAAAAGACGAGGTTTCAGGTAAATATGGTATCTATAATAATGAAAGTAAGACACTTGTCACTCCATATGAATATGACAGCATTAGCCATCGTAAAGGCACCAATTACCAAGGAGATTGGAATTTCTTCTTCATACATAAGAATGGAAAATTTGGCGTAGCAGACAGCACTGGTAGGATAACTATTAGTTGCGAACTTGATAAAGCATGTGGATTTTATAATGGAATTGACATATTGTTCAAGGAAGAAAAACAAGGTCTTATGAATGCATACGGTCAACAGATACTTCCATGTGAATACCAATATGTCCTATGGGAAAATGAGCCCAAATATAGCAGTCTTGAACACCCTGGTAAATACGTGGGAAACATTTTACCTGTAAAGGTAGACAAGAACAGCGGTTGGGAACTTTATAATCGAAGTGGACGAAAAATCCGAGGTCAACACTATAAGGTCGCTATACAAACGGGCGATCCGAAATTGATAAAGGTAAGAGAAACTAGAAACGATTTTGTCTTATATGGAATTGTAGATGAAAATGGGCAAGTTACTATTCCATGCAAATATTATAGTATTTCGGTATTTGGAAATGATAGAGCATGGGCAAAACAAAACTATACTGACTCATGGGCACTCATCACATCAAAGGGTGAACGATTAATGACTCTCTCAAAAAGATTTACTCCCTCTGCTTTCCATGATGGTATGGCAGCAGTTACTGAAAAAGGGAAAATTGGATATTGCGATACGTCAGGTAAATTTATAATACCAATGCAATATGAACAAATTCGCAATAGTGATGGGAGTTACGTTAACTATGACTTCTATAACGGAAAAGCACGGGTCTTATACAATGGAAGAAACGGCTATGTAGATAAAAACGGAACATTTACTCCTGATATAGTTAACTAGAAGTATATAAACAATATATGAGAACATTAGATTATCTTAAAAACATTTATAATCTGCATGGGCATCATGTGGAGTGGGCTATCATCGAAGAGACGGTAAGGCATAAGATACAGAAAAAGGAAGACATGGCAAAGTTCGTACAGGCATACCTCTCAGAAGAAGAAAAGGATGAGTATGAGGAGGAAAGTACACTGAAGCTTGGCCTTTTCATAAAAAGTAGCCGCGTGTATGTGGACTTATTTGCACGTCGGTTTTTCTCAACGGCAAATATCGATATTTNGGAGCGAAAGGTCTATCCTGCAAGACGTGTGTCATGCGGTGATGGTAATGTGGCATTTGAAGCAAAGGAAGACACAAGCAAGTACCTCGTGTTTAGCAAGACTTTCCTGCAAGACATCTACGGAGTCACCCAATATGGGGAGTGGATGGAAAAGCGCTTGCTTCTTTGAAACATAATGTCTTCAGATCCGTCAATAGATGATATTTTGAAACCTGTGGAAGTTTATTTTGATGATAAGGAAGCTATATCAGGAGTCCCTCCAATGGCAATGTTAGCCAAATCTTTTTCGGATTCATCATCCGAAGTTGGCGAAGAAGAAATTCTTCCATTTTGAAAATTTAACGGCAATTATTAAAGCAATAGAAATAATTGACAAATTCTCTCAACAGACAAGCGAGACCATCTGGTATTTTCTTCATAAAATCGGGAAAAGAAAAGACGTGTTTTCCTACTACTTTTTTTTAGAAGTAGATGAATTCACATTGTTCTTTTATTCCAAAAATATCGAGATTGTTCTTGTCGCTTTGGATATTGTTGAGGATGGAACCATAGAATATGCAGACACTGGACTCTCTCTTGATAGCGAGTCTATAAAGTTCTTTCGTAAAATGCGCCCTGATGGAGAAGTAAGCCAAGGCAATCATGATGAGCGTATTGGTCCAATGGCGTTATTGTTCGAACACGCTAAAGAGATGCGCAATTTCTATGCGACATCCGGCCAGGTCATGGATATACCTGCAATTCATCTCATGCTATTAACGAACTCTCATATTGGCAACTACTCTCAGGCGATAGAATCGTGGCAACAAGAATTGTTCGGTATTTCTGTCTTGCACGATTCATCTGGCCTAAAGCCCGGCATAATCTATGATAGCCGAGTAGATGGGAACCCCTTTATTCCTGTTAATGAAGATTTTAGTATTCAAGGGTCTGAATACTGGAGTAGATGGCATAANCATGAAGAAGAAATTGGGCGGTNTGATTGGCTTAAAGAATAAAATCANACTTCTAATAANCCAAACAACTTCAACAANCCATANACAATCTCCAAAAGAATGATGCCAAAGAAGGTGCNAANNGCGATGTACAACCGCATGAAGGTTTGNCTCCCGAAATAGANACCATCGCCCCTATTGATAATCTCATAGCACTTATCCTTGTTCTGGTCAAGCATCGTGCCAAGGGCTTCACGATGCTTCTTGAACAGCCCCTCTTCAGTTTTGGAGTATTTAGAATACTTATTCTGCAACTGTGTGATGGTAACATTATCCAGTTTGTTTGTGACAACAACTTTCCGGCTGTCAAGAATAGCCTGAGTGATGGCATTCACGGCGTTGTCTGTACTCTTGCTGGCAGCAGTTATAGCAGGGATGAGGTCTTTCAAGTCTTTAACGGCCTTAACAAGTTGGTCAACGATTTCTTTCACATCGCTCACATTATTGGTGACTTGACTTAACTGCTCAGTCAGATTGTCTTTCTGCTCGACAATCTCTTCCTTTTTGTTGATTTCCTCAACAAGATTTTCATACTTATTGCTCATATTGATTTGTGTTTAACGTCCATAACCTTTACTTCTCTTGATAGGCTTACATAACCAGTTGGCATGTTGGGCGCAGCGTCGTGCCCTCTCACGCTCATCCTCATCATCGTCCTTACCCCAGTTTGATGGAGCGGAACCACCTCCACCACAAGATTCTGAAACGGTGGTGGCTGCATCGACGTAGTTCATGAATAGCAGCATCGCCACTTTCAATACATTCTCAACTGGTACAGAGTCATCTGGTGTCTGGATGGTATCTTGCATAGTCTGGTATGCTTCAACTGGCATCATAATAGAATAACGCTTATCATCAACTGTCAATATCTTCCTGAAGACAGATGGGGTTTCCGACTTGGTTTGGACAACACTCTGACGCTCGGCATAACGCTCTGTGACAGGCTTCTTTTCCGTAGTCTGGGAGGTGTCCACGGTAGAACTGGGTTTCACAACACTTTGGGTAACTGGGTGAAGCTTATTCCATGTGGTTTCCAGCTTGGGAACAGTCAGGTTACGACCTTTGCCCAAAATGGATGATTTGAAACGGGAGTTACCTCTAAGCACGGTGTACCCATGCAACACTCCTTGTTTGTCACGTTGCTCTTTGACTTGGTAGCCACGCCTTTCAAGACCGTGCTTATAATTGTTCCATGCGTAGCTTGACATTCCACGGAGGATGTCGTAACAGGCTTCCGTTATCTCCTTCTGGTGAGCATCGTGAATATCCTCGGGCAGCTCCCATCCACGTTCAACGTTGATGGTGTGGGCAGCCTTGACTGCACTTTCCCCGACGAAGGAGTCATTCATCAGATTGCCGTCAAGGTCGATGCGGTTGATGAGGATATGAAGGTGAGGAATGCCTGACTTCGCATCAAAGTGAAGACAGGCGAAAATCTGTGCTCTGTCCAGATTGAACTTGCCCTTGCCTTTCTTCTTTCCTTACTTGGCTTGGACTTCTTTCTTGAACTCTTCAAGAAACCGCAGCGCATAGCCGTACCAGTCTTTGAGTGTCCATCCCTTTGTCTCATCAAGGGATGGGGAAACCTCCATCCGAAGGGTCGGCTTAGTAACGGGCTTTCGCCTGAATTTCGGTTCGTACTTCTGATGAATGGTCTCCATCGCTCCCCACATGGCGAGAGGAGTAAGCCCCTCGTCAAGATTGCGTGTCAGAACGATGTCTGCACGGTTATGCTTGGTGGCATAGTTCGTCATGGCTGAGCCATGCGATATGGGTCTGGCTTTTGCTATCATACCATTATCGTTTGAACATTCCTTCTATCTCCACAAGTCGGCGGATAAGGCTGTTCACAGCCTCAATCCACTGCTTCATAAACTGCTCGTTGCGAAAGTATTTCTTTCGCTGTTCCTGGGTAGTGCCGTGAAGGGCATTCTTTATCAAAACCAGCTCGCCACGGGCAGCTTTCAGCGACATCAGGGCATCAGCCTCCTTGTCGCTCATCATCACCTTCGGCTCCAGTCCTAAAGAGGTATCATGGATATACTGGCTTTTTTTCAATCCACAAGTTGCAGCCTGCCTTACAATCGTTTTGTTCTCGTCAGGCGTATAGCACACGGTGATGCGTGGATTGCGCCCTTTGCGTTCTATGTTCTGTTCCATTGGCAAATGGTTTTATTTGTAGGTTATAATTGGGCTTGGTCAACCCCAATGCGAGCCTGCGAGTATTGCAAGAGGTCAAACAGACGGGCAAGTATCGGAGCGGATTGTCAGACATTGACACTTCTTGTTTAGACCTCGGAAAAACCACACTCCTGCGGGCTTGCCCGTGGCTTTCGGTCAGTCGCTCTCCGGTGAAGGCAAGGACATCTCCGGTTTACCGGATGTGTCCTCACCTGTGACCGGCGGGGGTGTGGAAATGGAATGTGCCGTTGCCGACACTGTTCCGTCGGTCTTATGGGTTTCTCCATACATGGCAGGACTACAGGCAGATGGCATGCTTTCAGAGTGCCCAAATGGTGCGCTGGCTTCAACTGTGTTGTCCGCAAATTGCTTGTAGGGGCGTTCCGGACTGTCCTCCGGTAGCTGCCCATACCCAGACGGGGAAGACGGCATTTCCTCTTCCCTTTCGTCGTTGTCGGCATCAACCACGGATGAAAAGGAATCGGGAAGGCTATGCAAGGAGTGACGGCTGCTGCCATTGTCACATAAAGGCTCTGCAATGGCATCGCCTTGGACATCTGGAGGGTATGCTATCCCGACCTCTGCCTTCTGGTTATCGGCAGTCGTGCAAACGGCACTCTTCTGTCCTGCCGCCTTGTCAGAGGAAGCGTCCGTGTCATGGACGGTATTTCCAGAACTGACAGGCTGCATGGCGTTCCCTGCCGGATGCATGTGACGTGATGCGTTTGTACCGTCTTCTCCATTTTTGCAGTCAGGGTTTCTCCGGTAGTGCGGATTGCGTATCGGCTCTTTCCGACCGTCCACAAACCAGAACGCCAGACACAGTACGGTGTGTATGGTTGTGCGGTTGTTCGACACGGATGAGAGAATCCCCGCCTCGTTGAAGAGGTCGACCATCTTCTGCGCCGTCTTGCGGTCGCAGCCCCACAGTCCGGCAAGTTCCACCTTGGATATGGCAAACTGCCCGATGCCGAGGTCAGCCGAGAAGTTCTTCTTCTCGTAGCGGAATGGCTCNATCGCAGCGAGGGACAAGAATGTGTCAAGGGCTTTCGGGCGGTGGAAGCCCTGACGGTCATCCTTGAGGAAATCGAGCTGCTCCCTGGACAGCAGGATTCCGTACTTTACGTTGTCATGCTTCATAATCGGTTCTTTTTGCGGTGAGGGATGACATTTGGTCAGCCCCCACCATTGTTAATAATGTGATTGAATTGACTCGGGAGTCTTTCAGACAGGAACGGCTACCAGTCATGCTTGCTGGGCTTCCGCCTGTGCGAACTGAGGATGGCCTCGTTCTGCTCGTCCGCCGTCAGCGGCACGGCGTTCCTCCGGTTCGCCTCCAGCCACCTGTCAAGCTCGTCCCGGTATAGCAACCACCGCTTGCCTGGTTTCGTGGCGGGGATCGTCCCGTCACCGAGCTTCATGTACAGCGTACCCAATGGGATGCGTGTGTACTCGGCAGCCTCCTCCACCGTCATGGGCCTGTGGCGGCTCTCACGTTCCTGATGCCTGCAACTCTCGGCCTGCTGTCTGACCAGCAGGGCTTTCATGCCCATCACCTCGTCACGGAGCTGGGCGACAACCTGCGGGAGGTCGTTGAATGTAAGGTCTTCTTTTTCCATCATATTCACGGTCTTTGGTTAGAGACCGGCTGCAAAGGAACTCAATGACGCACCCGTGCCGATGGAAACTTATCGTCACTCATGGATAACTGCACTATAACTTGAAAAGGCACGGTTGCCAATGGTTGTTAGGAGAAAAAGTCCCCATGAACCACCTTTGTCAAAATTATAAAGAGTAACTGCAAACGGCAGGGAAAATGAGAGGGAAAAGGAAATGAATTTTGAGATTTTGGAAAAAATATAGCTATAATTGGACTAAGATTGAAAAAGGGTTTATTAAAAGGAAGGGGAACAACGCAGAATTGAACAAAAGGGAAAAAAGAAAACCATCCGCATCTGACCTGCCGGGTCGGATGCGGATGGTTAAAAAGGCGGACAATGCCTATGTGTTAGTCTATAAGGGATATGGCGACTACTCTGCGGGCTTTGGAATATGGAACGAGAACCCGTCGCTGCTGGGCATGTCGATGTGTATCTTGTCCGTGGTGGAGGTGGCCTTCAGGTTCTTCAGGGTGGAGGGGTCGAGACCCTCGCACAGGTCGGGGAACATGGTGCGGATGAAGCTGATGCAGCGCTCCACGCTGTATGGCTTCCCACGACCGAGTCCCAGGCGGGATGTGACGTTCCATACAAGGTGGCGGACATCAAAGCTGGTCAGCGTGTCCCTGAGTCCACGCCAGGGCTTCGGCTCGTAGCCGGGATTGACGGCAAAGGACATGACCTCGGTGCAGAATGGTTCCAGTTCCTCCTGACTGATGAACGGAGCCATGACGTAGTGCAGGTAGGCGGATATCATGTCAAGCTGCTCTTTCTTCCGGGCTGCCAGGTTCCTGTAGTAGTCATCGCAGCCCTGCCGGTAGAGGTCTGCATAGGAAACTGCCGGACATTGGCCACCGACAGGAGCAACGTCTGTCTCTGACAAGCCGGTATCGTCAGGAACGTCCACATCGGTGATTTCTGGTGTTTCCTCTCTATCCTCCATAATCACTTGCTCCTTTGGCTGTTCCTCCTTCTCCAGTCCAACACCAGCGTTGTCCGTTGCCTCTTCCGGAACATCATCTGCATCTTGGCTGTCCAGGGACAGGACATCTTCCTGCTGCCCTTTCCGCCGTTTGTGTGGCACGTCAGCCAGGACGGACAGGAACAGGTAGTAGACCATCCCCAGCAGGGCACAGACCGTCACGAATGTCACCAGCCTTACAAAGTTATCCTTCCCGAAGTCGTCGCCAACCTTCAAGGAGATGAGGAGGGAGATGAGGAGGATGACAATGCCGGGGTATCCCCACAGCAGGCACCACTCTCGCAGTTTCCTGTTTCTTGCGTTGCGTCTTGTGTCGTTCATATTCTGGTTATTCATTTCAATGTTGTTTTACTGGTTTGCTGACAATCAGCTGCAAAGTTATTCTGATTATTCCCGAATGCTTGTGATTGTCATGACTTTTGGCACAGATTTTAGTCTTTTTTATGATATGAGTATGAAAATGGATACAAAATTGTACTATAAGCGGGTTGGGATAATAATATATAAAAGGTATAAAGGCGACAGGAACAGGGCATTACTCCCCTGTTCCCGTCTTGACGACCCGAAGGGCGGGTGCCGGTTTCAGCGTAATCCTGTTCACGGACTCCCGCTTGCTCTCGTCCGCCATGTTTGCATATATCTGCGTGGTCGATACGTTCTTGTGACCCAGCATGTGCTGCACCGTATAGACACTCGTGCCTGCATCCACCTGCAATGAGCCGAAGGTATGACGGCTGCAATGGAAGCTTATCCTCTTCGTGATGCCTGCCGCCTATCAGTTCCAGTGCCTCGTCGCTGATTGGGTTGCTCACCAGCTCCTTCGTCTTCTGCATGCGGAGCGTGACGTACATCCCTCCGTCACCGTAGGGCTGGATGTTCTCCCACGTCAGTGCCTTGATGTCGCTCTTCCGCAGTCCCGTCAGGCAGGCGAACAGAAAGGCGGTCTTCAACACTGGGTATTCGCAGGGAGTATTTGCCAGCCTTACCAACTCATCCTTGGACAGATGTTCCTTTTCCATCGGTATCGTGTCGATGCGCTCAAGAAAGCCGTTGGGGTTCTCCTGTATCTTGTGCTCCCTGTATGCCGTGTGCAGCACGGCACGGAAGGTTGACCAGTAGCCTGCAACGGAGTTGATGTGCAACCGGTGCTCGGTGTGGATGGTCTGCGGGGCGGTGAGAAGGTACTCACGGAACTTGTTGCACAGATCCACGTTGATTTCCCCGAAGGTACACTTGCCTTGGCAGAACCTGTAAAAATGCTTGTAGACGTGCTGCCACTTGCAGTTCTTCCTGTCAGCCTTCGTCCTGAAGTAGGCGAGGAAGTCGCCTCTCATCCTCTCCCTGTCGAAGAAGTCGTAGCGTTCATTGACGATGCTCTCGTAGCGACGGCAGCGCAGTGCCTCGGCCTTCTCACGCATGCGGTCGTTGTAGTCCCTCTCACGCTGTGTCCTCGGCCTGGCATAGATGTAGATGCCGAGGGACTCGTGGCGCATGACCCTCATGGTACTTTCGTCCCGGTAGCCGGGATAGTAGTCGAGGTAGAAGGACAGCTGCTCCCCGCCTTTTATCTTCCGTGTGCGGAGCGTCACGGTCTTGCAGATGTTGCTCATTGGTCGTTCCTTTCTTCTATGGTTATACTTCTATTTGAAACTGCGGTTGCCATGATTGCTCATGGCTGTTCCCACGTTTTCGACTGCAAAATAACCGAATGACGGATGCGTGACGGTGGTAACTTATCGTAACTTGCGGATAATTGCAGAAAAACACGGATGTTCCCGGTTGTCATGGTTGTTAGTCCTGTTTTTCCACTGTCATTGCAGCCGGTAAGATCCATACTGCGCCAGCCGGTCAGCCATCACCTTGTCTACCTCGTCTTTCAATAGCAGGTTTCGTACTCCCACCTTTACCTTGGTGATGTGGTGTGTCTTGGCGATTACTCCCACATTCGCCTTGGTCATGCCGTATTTCTCCGCGACCTGCTCCGAGGTATAGTAGCGGTCGTTATCAAGAATGTCCATACGGCGAAGTTCGTCAAGGTGTCCCTTGCTGTAAAAGGTCTGCCCGTATTCCCGCTTGGTGGGAATACGGTGGCGGTGGGCGTAGGAGCGCAGTGCCGTGGGCTTCATGGAATACAAGCCTTCTGCCTCAACAGCCGTTATCCATTCCGTGATGCTGTCCACGTCGTATGAGGCACCGAAGACGGCATCGACGTGCCTCTTGCTGTAGTAGTTGCGTCCTGCGATGCGGCATATGGGAATCTGGTGGCGCTTGGCGCAGGTATAGAGCCACGACCGCCTGACCTTGTAAATCTGCATCACCTCCTCGCCCGAATAGTATTCAAGGACTTCATCGGAGGGATAAGAGGATGAAGCAGAATCTTCCTTCCTGTTGCTTTTGGCGGAGACCTTCTTCTTGGAAACGGAAGCCTTGGGCTTCTGACAGGGCAGGACACGGTTGTACGGATTTGCCTCAAACATCCTTACGATGTCGCTCCTGCGGATGAGTGCCATGCGGCTGCTCAGTCGGGAGGCAGGCAGCTTGCCCTGTCCTACGAGTTTATAGACATACTGGCGTGTGCAGCCTAAGAGGACGGCTGCCTTGGAGAAGGTCAGGTACTCCTGCTGACGGAGTTCCATAATAGGCTCGACGGCTCGGCAGAAGTCCCTCTGCCTTTTCTTCCGTGCTTCCTTGGCTCTTTCGGCACACTCCTCGGAGCAGTACCGCTGCATTCCGCTGTTCGTGGTGAACACGTTGCCGCAATGGGCGCATTTCCTGGTCTTTGTCATGATTGCTGTCATTTTAGGGTTATACGATTCCTTGGCCGTACCCCGCCGCAGGTCATCACAGGTAAACCGTTGACACCCATTGTCGCCTGTCGCCATGCCGTTGCTTCCGTCAAGGGCGGAGCAGGAACCTGTCGCCGGTCGTAACCTCTCGGAAACCGTTGTAAACTCCGTCCGCAACATGGCATAAACGAAGCCCCGTAAATTCCCTGCGGTAGAAATACGTCGCAAATTTACGGGAATTTTCCGAAGCTGCCAAAAAAGCCTACAAAAGTGTTAAAATTTAAAAAGTATTGAGAAACAGAAAGTTATATTTTGTTGTTTTGTGTTGTTCATGGTTGTTTAGGAGACTCTAAATACAATAAAGAAATCTACAATCTCCTTCATTAAGGAACTTTTGCCAACTCCATTGGTACCAATAAGTACACTGTATAATGGAAGACCTTCATTCTCGTCAAATGAACCTATGGTTATATAATTAATTATTTTTTCGGGAGACAATATTGCAAGTTTACTAATCCAGAAACTTTGCTTTTGGTCATATTTCAGAGGAGGCAGACTAAAGCCTTCATCTTGACATCTCTTGATGTCTTGCTTACACTTGGGATTGTTATGCGCACGCAAATCTATGCGACCAACTATTTTCAGCATGGAGATTAAGTCACTTTGATTATCATATACCCCTTCTTCCGCTGCAATTTCAATTAACTAAAAAAAATCAATATCCTCAGAACAAAGTCCCTTTACGAGGATTGCTATATCATCAGGTATTTTAGAGTTAATCGTAAGGTCATATTTTTTGTAGCCCAAAGCATTAAGCATGCTTTCGAGCGTTGTAAATCCAATATTTAGCTCACTTAAAAGTTTATTTATTCGTATTGCCATTATATAGTTATTTTACATCGTCAANTCTAATCTATAGGCTCGATAATATNAATATCGAGNTTACTTTATTTCTAAGGNGCAAAAGTAAAAAAATATATNCAAAAGAATACTGGGAATGTTGAATAATNATCCTTTTNTAACATTTGAATGATATTATTATGCAAAAATCAAACAAATTAGATAAATAACTAGGTTAAGTCTATCCATTATAATATCGAGCGGGAACTTCGAAAATATACAAGTTTTCGCCTGAAATAATAGTAAAAATAGATACCATTCAACAATGTTACCTCGTTATCACATTCCTCAAATCCGCATAGCTTTTCACCACATCGTATGTGACGGTGGAGTTAGAGATGGTGGCGAAGTGACGCTTGGCACACTCAATCTTCATGCATTCTGATTTGCGATAGTCCGTCACCTCGTCGTCTTTGTAGCCTTTGGTTTCGGCAACGAAATAGATATGCTTGATGTCGGTGCATTCCTTGAACACTATTGCCCAGTCGGGATTGTAGTGTCCGGCTGGCGTGTTGATATAGAAACCACCAGGCAATTTAGTATAGACAATGACTTCATTCTGATGTTCAAGTGCTTGGGCAAAGTCCATTTCGATGCCCAGAGAATCTACCACTACGAGGTCATAGAGTGACTTCTGCGATTTCATGGCGTTGATACCTAATTTGCCCTTCAAGGCTGATGCGCTGAAGATGTCAGAGTCAAAGGTCTTGTCGAGCTTGTGATATGCCACGTGCTCTATTACGGCAATGGCCTTGCACTGGTTGATGATGTTGCCGACCTTGATGATGAACTCTTCGGGATTGGCTCTGAATTTATAGAAGGTGTTGGGACTTATCTTCTGTAATATGGTAACGATGACGCGGCGCGTCAGTCCTGTATTCTCGACAAGTTTGCCGATGAGGTCATATTTCACATTTTCGTTAACCAGTTCCTTTACGGTATGTGTGTCCGAGCCTGTCACCCTCATGGCTGTGCCTTCAGTCAGTTCTTGCTTGCTCTTGATTTCTTCAAGTGTTCCTGTCGTTACCTGAATGTTTATTTCCAACACCTTCAGGTGGTTGTCAAGTTCAATGACGGCACGTTTGATGAGGTCTTCCGTCTTGAAATCCACTGTGTAGTAGGTCTGGCTGTTAATTTTCTTCCACAGTTCCTGAAACTCCTTGCGCTCAAACTTCTGTGAATCAAACTTTGCCTCACGTATCTGTCGGGCATCTTCAGGCTTGACGGAATCGGGATTGAAGACAGCATCCAGCCGTTTCACGATGTCCGTCTTGTATTCGTTGTAGTCCTCCCCGAAGTCAAGCACACCTTGCTGTTTGTCGTTGTGGTATTGTTGGGTAAGTTGCCCTTGCCTGTTTACATAGCCATGAGTTACCAATGCAGAGAACAAGAAACTTGCTTCCAGTTCATCAAGTTTTCTCTGTTCTCCGTTCGCTTTGGTAACAACCATATCTACAAACAAAGAGGGCTGCACCTTTGCAGGACGGTCGCCCACAGCCTCGGCAATTTCTGTTTGCAGCTTCTTGGCAAAATCATCATAGCTTTCGCTGGCTATGACGGTCAGTTCGTTCACCTCAAACACACGGCCGTGTAATACCGTTTTGTCCTGCCGTTCACCTTGGCTGTTCACACACAAACGCATGCCACGACCCACTTCCTGACGTTTCTTTGTCTGATTGTCACTGTCCTTCAGCGTACAGATTTGGAACACATTCGGATTGTCCCAGCCCTCTTTCAAGGCAGAGTGCGAGAAGATGAAACGCGTCGGTTCGTCAAACGACAACAGTTTCTCTTTGTCTTTCATGATAAGGTCATACGCCGAGGTGTCAGTGCTGCTCTCGTTCTTTAACTCTGTCTTTGAAGGCTGAACAAAGTGGCCTTTCTTGTCACGGGAGAAATAACCATTATGTACCTCTTCCGCCTTCCAGCGTTTCAAGTATTCTACGTATTCGGGAGAATCATCTGTTGACAGTTGCAGCGCACCCACGATGTTACTGTATTCCTCTTCAAAGATTTCTGCAAACTGTNCCTTGCTTGTGCCGCCTCCCTGATNGTAGATGCGGTNGTTATCCACANGGNCAATNAAGAACAGCGACAGGCACTTGATGCCCATCTTGAACAATTTGCGTTCCTTGCTGATATGTGATAGTATGGTCTCACGTATCTGATGACGGCGCACATAGATGTCGTTCACACGCCCATTCATGTCGCCCTCATATAAAACGGTGTTGTTCAACAGGCGGATGCAGCGGTTATAGCCGTCAATGCTTTCTATGCGGTAACCGTTGGCATATTCCTCCAGTCCGCCCGACTGCTNATAGATGTCAAATCCGTCATTTACAAACTGTGTCACCTGTCTTACTCCGCTTGCCCCCTTTTTGTCGAAACCGATACGGGCACGTGGGTTACCTTTCGACAATTCGATGCTCTCCAAATATAGATAACCGTTGGTGGCAGTTAAACCATGTTGGTTGATGCCTTTCACAGAAATCTTCTTCACCAACTTCTTGTTGTAGGCATCCATCGCGTCTAAACGATACACCATGTTCACGATGTCATCTGCTCTGTGCGTGGCACTATATAATAAGGTGAAGAGCGGCTTGAACTCTTTCAGTTTTTCACGTGTGGCATTCTTCTTGTCCGCTCCCAATACAGATTGCGGCTCGTCGATGATAAGAATAGGGTTCGTGGCGGCTATCACGTCAATAGGCTTGCGTGAGCGGAAGGCATCCAGTCTCATGTAGATGCGTCGGGCATCCTCGCCACGTGCCGCAAAGGCCTGCGTGTTGATAATCATCACGTGCATATTCGAGTCGCTGGCAAACTGGTCAATCTTGGTCAGTTGTTTCGAGTCGTAAATAAATGACTGTATGCGTTTCCCATACTCGGCGGCAAAGTGTTCGCTCATTATCTCAAAGGAACGACACACACCTTCACGTATGGCGATGCTCGGCACCACAATAATGAACTTGCTCCATCCGTAGAGCTTGTTCAACTCAAACATGGTCTTGATGTAGGTATAGGTCTTGCCAGTTCCTGTCTCCATCTCGATAGTCAGACGCAGGTCTGCGGTATCTATCGTTTCAGAGGGACGGAGCTGTGCCGCCATCTGGAGCTGCCGGATGTTTTCCAATATCTGTCCGTCAGGAACAGTCAGCGGTTGGTTGCGGAAGCCCACCATGTCGAAGGCTTCCGTCTGTCTGTTGACACGTCCCATGTCATGGGTAAACTCCTGCATCGACTGGTTGCGCTGTCCACGGAATACGTCCGTTACGGCTCGTGTCGCATCCGTCTGGAACTGCTGGTTCTTGAATTTCAGTGTCAGCTTCTTCGCCATGGCTCACATAGTGTTTTTAGATGACACGCACATTGTTCTTTACCTCCTCGTCCGTCCAGTCGCACTTCTGCTTGAAGAGTTCAAAGAGGTTCATCTTCTGTGCCGCCTCGTTGAAACTGCTGTCGCGGAATACCACACGCAAAGGCGACAAACTGGCAATGGCATCAATCACCGCTTCCGTCACGTTACCGTCGAAGCAAGCCACAAGGTCGCCATCATTCACATTGTGGATAGTGCAGCCATCCACNTTTGTCGTGCTCAAAGNCAAAGACAACTCCACNCNCCAGCGGAGCATACAGTCGAACAGCAGANCAAGGTCNGTGCGGTCGTCCTTGATGTTATCCACAAACATTTCTAATTGGCTTTGGTCGTAGTCCTTGGGAGCGAAAGCAACATCCTTGTAGTTGCTGCTCTCGCACTTGAACACTCGGAAACCTGTGTCGAGGTCTTGGGTGGTTAAAGGATTCTCTTCTTTGATTTTCTTTCCTGCACGGCGGATACGTTCCTTGCCTATATCGCAGATAGTTTTATAATTATCATTACTATCTATCCCTTCCTGTAGCTGTACCATAATAAATTTACGATTCCCTTTATCTTCTGAGTTTAGTCGTAGAACTGCATCCGCAGTAGAACTTGAACCACTGAAAAAGTCCAGTACAATACAATTTTTATCTATATAAGATTCTATTAAATCATATATAAGATTATATGGCTTCGGATAATCAAATTTTGCATCTATTTTATAAGAAGCAACTTGTTTCTTTGCTATATCATTAGAGTATTCGTTCTTGATAAAATCTATTGTAGATAGTTTTCTAGTTTTCTCTCTTTTTGAAATAAAATAACTACCATCAGAATTCTTTTCTATGGTAGCATTCAGGTATCCTTTGGTGTAGATTCTAGCATTTTGAAATACAATCCATCCATTTTCTAGTCCAAATTCAAATAATTCTTTCGACCATCTCCATGCATAATCCTTTTTCAAGTAATTACCATGTTTTCTCTCAAGGAATTTCTGATAATCACCTCCAGGATAATAGGTTTCGCCTTCATATTCTATAGGGTAATCAAGACTTTTAGAGTAACTTATAGAATTACAGTCAAGAGGCTGTTTGAGGTTGTATTTTCCTCTTTCTTCAACATANNCATCTTCATATNTNTAGCTATCATCCTCATATACTTTACCAGTGAATATATCTTTGGCATTTTTGACATAACAAAGAATATAATCATGACTAATCATGTAAGTAAGTGGAGTTTTGCCACTTTTGGTCGTTAACCTTGGGAAAGTTGCTATATAGTTTGATTCACCGAAAATTTCATCACAGATATTTTTAAGATTCCTTTGTTCATTATCATCAATAGAAATGAATATCGCGCCATTATCTGTAAGCAAACTTCTCGCTACCATCAACCTTGCATACATCATCGAGCACCAATCTGAATGGAAACGTCCATTGCTATCCGTATTCTTGCGGTATTTGTTTCCTTCCTCGTTTCTGTTATTCTCATCGTACTCTTCTGCAGACCGCTTAAAGTCATCATGATAAACAAAATCATTGCCCGTATTATATGGCGGGTCNATATAAATCATCTTGACCTTACCCATATAANAGNTTTGGAGCAANNTCAGCACTTCAAGGTTATCACCNTCNNTGTAGNGGTTCTGCGTCTTGTCCCAGTCCACGCTCTCTTCGGGGCAAGGGCGCAAAGTCTTGTTGATAGGTGCTGCCGCCTCTTGCAGGGCAGCACGCTTCCCCACCCAAGTGAAGTCATACACTTCGGGAGCATCTTCCACTGCATTGTCACCGAGGAGTAAGTGAAGTTTATTGAAATCTACAACGCGACGTACTTCTCCATTGTCACCCTTTGCTTCCGTAAAACACGAAGGGGCTATCTTATAGAGAGCGTCAAGATTCAGTTCTGCGCCGTTTGGCGTCTGCATATCAATATGTTTTGTCTGTTCCATATATTGCTATTTTAGATTATGTAATTTCGTTTTCAACTCTTCCAGTTCTTTTCGCTTGGCTTTCACCTTCTTATTCATCTGCATCTGCCTGTCTAACTGTGGCTCTCTGCGCATCCGCTTTTCCATACTCTTCACTTCCGCTTCGGCTGTCGCGATTTGTTTCTTCAATGCAATGATGTCTGCCATAGCACCTATCTTGTGCTCACCTATCCCGCTGACTTGTGCCACAAAGTTATCGTATATTCGTGGCAAGGACTGCCCGTCAATTTGCAGATGCAGGCTGTCTAACGACATCCACGGCGAGGTAAAAGCCTGCGTGATTTTGAATCTTGTATGTGTATCATCCGCCCAGTCCTTATAGTTGATGAGCAACATGGCATGGCTGTCGTGTACAAGAACAAAAACAATGTGGTGCGGCATGTTGATGTCGATAAACGTGAACAAGTCCGCCGGACAGTCCGGCTGTTTCAGGTTTACCACAAACACCTCTATCTCCCTCATGCTTTCCGTATCTGTCACGTTCAGCGTGGATGCCGCCAGTTTGTAAAGCCATGTGATGTTTGCCACATCGTTCACAAAGCGTGTCTTCATGCGGGGATTTACCTCCATGAACTTGTAGAACATCGTCTTGGGTACGACACGGTTGACGATGGTGGCTTGCGGATAGTGGAGCAGGTTATCCACGGTCTCCTCCTTCCTTAATCACAAGAAAGCAAATCAGTTCAAAGTCGTCCAGCCCCTTGATGTCATCCACAAGTGCGGTTGTCTCGCCAAAGGAGAACAGGCTTTCAAGGTCGCCCGTCTCTTTCTGTTCCACAATGGTACCCACCGCCTTTTGCAGCAGTTCACTGTAGTGCTGCATCTTCCGTCCGTCGGCGGTCTCCTTGTTGAAAGCATGGCACAGTTCCTTAATGGGTTCAGTCCGTCCCTTGCATGAATGGCGCATGATGTCAAGCAACCGCTTGGGTGAAAGGTGGTTGATGACGGGCTCACCCCCGTCGGACAGATATACCATGTAGAACGGGTGCAACAGGTTCTGTCTGCCAATGTTCACGGCATTGTTCCTGTTTTTCAGGATGAAGATGACACCAGGCTTGCCCTGTTCCGAGGCAGGCACTACCGCACTCATGCCAAAGGGCGTATGCTCAATGTCGGGATGTTCGTGCATATATGCCAACAAGTCCATGCGGAACTCGTTGAGTCCCAAATCCATGATGTTAATGCCCGTGTCCATATCCTCAAGGTCAACCACCTCTTCCTGCAGGCGTTGCAACTGGCTCTTGCGATAGTCGAGGTCTGCCTGCTCTTCATCGGAAAGAAGAACATTGCTATTGCCTGCACCTGTGATATTGACACCTGTCATGCGTGCCTCCACACGACCTTTCAGACGGAGATAGTCGTCCAGCTCTATGTCCGGCCAATAGTTTACCAACTGAATCACGTCATTGCGTGAGCCGATACGGTCAACTCGCCCAAATCTTTGTATGATGCGCACGGGGTTCCAGTGTATGTCGTAATTAATCAAGTAGTCGCAATCCTGCAGGTTCTGTCCCTCGCTGATACAGTCGGTTGCAATAAGCACATCTATCCGCTCTTTTGTGTTTGACAGCAACTTGTCTGCCTCTTTTGACATGGGCGAGAATAGCGTAAGGACGGTGTTGAAGTCTGCACGAAGTCCCTTGATGGTAGAAGCAACGCCGTTGCCTGTAACCAATCCCGTATGCAGTCCGGCTTTCTCCATAATGGCAGGGGCAAGATTATCATAAAGATACTCAGCCGTGTCGCTGAAAGCGGTGAATATGAGCACCTTTTTGTTGTCCCCGTTAATGGGATGAGAAAATTTGTCACGCAGGTTCTCCATGAGCATCTGTAGCTTGCTGTCATGCTGCGGCGTGATGTCCCTGAGCATGACAAGAAGCAAACCAATGACATCTTGGTCTGCCGTCAGGTCACGCATCCATGAACGGCAATCCATGTCGGCAAGCGATACGCGCGTTTTCTTTCCTCCGACAAGAAAATCATTCTCGTTGTCATCACCGTCAAGCATACTGTCCAGCGTCTGAAGGGACAGACGCGCGTCTTGCCGTGTCGTCATAAAGGTGTCAATGGCTTCCAAGGTCTCGTCAACCTNCGACTTCATTCGNTCCAATGTCNAGNGGNACGNGNNTACANNGNACTCCANACGNTTAAGCAGGTNGATTGCCATGAGTTTCTTCAGCCCCTTTTCACGTCCCGACATTCCAAGATGTCCTCCGCTTTCATCCTTGTCTATCTCATATTTTTCGCGCATGGAAGGCAGGATATAATCAGACGGAGCATATACACTGAGGTTCAGATTATCGAGTTGGGAGGCTATTTCCCTGTAGGTGACGGCCTCGTCAAGGTCGGTCAGGTGTGGACGCTTGGATATGGGGCGCAGACGTGTCGGGAACTTGCCTATGTCTGCCGTGTCGTAGTATTTCTCTATATGTTTACGGCTTCGGGCAATAGTGACGGCATCCAATACTTGGAAGAAGTCAAACGAAAGCATGTCTAATAATCGCTCTGCCGTGCGCTCCTTCGGGTCTTCAAGATGCGCCCAAATGTTGTATTGCGCCTGCGCCGAACGGAAGATGTCCTCAATGGGACGGTCAACATCCAACTTATCGTTGATGAGCGATTGCTNGCCCTCGTATGCCAGTTGCAACTGGTTCTTCAAGTCGTTGAAGCGGTTGTTGACAGGCGTTGCCGAAAGCATCAGCACCTTTGTCTTCACACCGGCACGAATCACGCGGTTCATCAGACGGAGATAACGGTTTTCGCGCGGGTTCTCGTCTTCCTCATCGGTAGTGACCTTGCTGCCGTTGCGAAAGTTGTGACTTTCATCTATCACAATGAGGTCATAGTTTCCCCAGTTGAGCAAGGCAAGGTCAATGCCGTTGCTTGTGCCATGGTCGCGCGAGAGGTCGGTATGAAACAGTACGTCGTAACGCAGACGGTCTTTCTCCAGCGGATTGTTACGGTAGTTGCTCTTGTAAGTGTTCCAGTTGTCATAGAGTTTCTTGGGGCAAAGCACTAATACCGACTTGTTGCGGTTCTCATAATACTTGATAACAGACAAAGCCGTAAAAGTCTTTCCCAAACCGACACTGTCGGCAAGGATGCAGCCGTTGTAAGTCTCTAATTTGTTGATGATGGCAAGGGCGGCATCTTTCTGGAAGTTGTAGAGTTTGTTCCACACCTGCGATGACTTGAAGCCTGTTGCCTCATTGGGCAGCACGTCCTCGCTGATGTCGGAAAGGAACTCGTTGAAGATGTTATAGAGCGTGACAAAGTAGATGAAGTCGGGAGCATTCTCACGATAGACATTCTCTATGTTCTCGATAATGGCATCCGTAACGTCAGCAAAATTCTCTTTGTCTTGCCAGAAGTCATTAAAGTTCTTCAAATAGGCGTCGCTGATGGGCGACGGCATACGCTGAATGAGCTGAAAAATGTTGTTGCCACGCTCGCAACCAAGCTCAGTTGTGGTGAACTCATTGAAAGGCATATAGGCAAACAGCTCCTCATTGTTCTTCACGTTCAGAAACCCGGGCATATTCATCTGCGACACATTGGTCTTGAAGCGTACTTTCTGACGAATCCAGTCGGCACATTCCTTGGCGATGGCACGTTGGGTAAGGTTGTTGCGGAGCCTGATTTCAAAATCCGAGCCGTACAACGTGCGCTCACGGTTCAGTTTCGGAATGTAGAACTCCCGCTTTTGCTTTTGGGCACGTTCCTTGTTGAATGTGGGCGAGGTGAAGATGAAGCGCAATTCGTCTATTTTCTCTAATTCCTTTTGAAGTGCCTCAAAAGCATAAATGGAGAAAGAGGCAGCCGCCATTGAAACCTTTGAGCCTTGCTNCAAGGTGTCCCTCANNTCATCAATGNCTCTCNNCGTGATGTTGTNGAATTNCTTTNGTAATNCCATANCCAACACNAGAGTTCCCTGCGCAGTGCCTTGACGGGCGACCAAACCTTTTGTTGCACTACGAGGGGGGGCTATTATATTTTTGCCTATCGGCTTCTGGGTCTTTTGTCGATAAAAATTTATTCATCTCTTTCTAAGAGACGGAGAGGGCATTAAACATCCTGTTATACCGACAATTTGAAATGTTTTGTGCCAGTTTTGCTAAACAATGTAAAAAAATGGCATGGCAAAAGGCTGTTTTCTTAATAAATAATGTGGATTTTGCAAGAAAATGTGTACCTTTGTGCACGAATATCCGTCTCTTAGAAAGAGATTGAGAAATTTGCTAAACAAATCTTCAATTACAATAATCCCAATATCATCTTGTTCGCCTTGTCAACTACCGACGTTTCCAATGAAGCGAGGTAAATCTGCGTGGTCGCCTCCGAATCATGCCCCATGCCCTCGCTGATGACCGACAGCGGCACATTCTTCGCCTTGGCAGCACTCGCCCATGAATGACGTGCCACATACATTGTGAGCGGTCGCTGGAGTTTCAACATCGTGGAAAACTCTTTCAGCCGATAGTTCACCAGATGTAGGGCATTGTCGTACTGTCTCCGTTCATTGCCTTGCTCCTTGATGATGGGCAGCAGATAGATGGTCTTGTTTTCAGGGTACTTGGCGACAATCTCTTCCATACATTTCTCCCACTTGATGGTAAGTTGCTGACCCGTCTTTCTTCTCCGATAAGTTAGGATGCCGTTCTGCAAGTCCGACTTTTTAAGGTAGGCCATATCCACGAAGGACATTCCTCTGGTGTAGAAACTGAACAGGAACATGTCACGGGCAAAGTCCGATGATGGTTTCATCGACAAATCCAAGTCTTTCAGGGCTTTGATTGTCTTGATAGGGATAGCACGCTTGACAGTCCTGTCCACCCCTGTATAGACGTGACGGAAAGGATTGTTCTGCGGAGTCAGTCCTTTCTCCACGGCACGATTATAGACCGCCCGAAGGTTACGCATATAGAACGATATGGTATTCATGCGTACTCCTCTTGCTTTCAGGTACGCTTCATATAACAGCATCAGGTCAGAACTGAGGCCGTCAAGCGGTACGTCTTGTTCTTCCCAAAAAGCCATAAAGCTATTGAGCGTAGCTGTATAAGTCTCGGAAGTGCGTACTTTGCCCAACTGTTTCAACTGGGCTATGACACCATGCATGAATGAGAAGAAGGAGGCTTCCTTCGTCATGCGATGGAAAGCAGTGATGACATCATCGGCGGTGTATTTGCGTCGTTCTGTTTCCAACTGTCGGACGACCTTTTCCAGCCTGGCCGTGTCCCACTCCAGATGTTCCTTGATGCCACATAGGGTATTGGAACGCTCACCACTTACGTTGACGTACTCTGCATCGGCATCCCATTCATGGGCAAACACCTTATAGTCCGTGTTCAACTGCCGGACTACCCGATTGTGGATAATCTGGAAATAGATGCCTCCCTCCTTGCCTTCCACCGTAGAAGGTCTGAACTTTATCTTTACTGATGTCATAATGCCGTTACACCTCTTTTTGCCTGTTGATAAAATAACTACCTCCCCCAACCAGTTTTCTTCTTCGTTCCATTCCAATTGGTGAGTTCGCCTACAGTGCCTCCACCGCCAGAACTGATACCACCTCGACCTCCAGCGGCCAGCACAAGTGTTTCCAGCACAGCCTTCGTTACTGTCATTTCATTGCTGGTCTGCTCTGTACGCAATCTGGCAAAGTTTATCTTGTAGGCTGTCAAGTCACTCCAGTCTGCTTGCTCTAACAGGTCTTGTGTTGCCTTCATTCGCTGACTGCTGTCTGTGGAGTCAAGGGCACTCTTGAATGCCTGGGCGATGATACCCAGACGGACAGCAGAGTCTTGTTCCTGTGTAAAGAGGCTTTGTCCGCTCTTGGCGAAGGTGATGATTGTATTGAGGGCTTTGCCTATCCATTGGTCAATCTGTTGCTGTATGGCTTTCTTCTCCTGCTGTATGCCTTCCCATATCTCCTTGATTTCCGGAACAGAAAGCATTTCACGCAACTGCTCTGCCATTCCCCGTGCCTGTTTTCTCGCTTGCATGGATTCACTTGTGGCCTTGCCTGCGTCAGCACTGGCACGGTCGAGTTCGCCTTGGAGTTCGCGGATGTACTTGTCCTTTTGCTGGCGCAGTTTCTCTATGGCGGTCTCGTCTACTTGTGAGAGTCTGTCTTTCAACCGATTGTTTTCCTGCANCAGTTTTTCATTCTGCTCTTGCAATTNNTTGTTCTNCTCAATGATGGCGTTTGCGTCTTTCNTCNNCTTCTGATAGAGTGCCTTGCCGAGTTTACGGATTTCATCCTTCTGTTCATTCTTGGCGTTGAACAGCTCTGTCTGCATGTCAGTCAGGATTTGCTTGATGGCAGCCTTACGTTCATCCTTCCACTTGGCCTGTCCAAACGGTGGAATAGGCTTGGCGAGTTCTTCCTTGACGTCCCTCCAAGCGTCATTGACGAGATTATCCACATTGAGTGTCGGTACGGTCAGTTCCTCCTCATTTGGGGTCAGGGCTTTGATGTACTGCTCCAAAGTGGATAGTTCCTGCTCGGTTTTGTCTTTCTGTCCTCTCACCTGTTGGTTCTCAGTTTCCAACCGTTCGTTCTGCAAGGTCAATCGCTCATTGGACATCCGTGTCTTTGTGATAGCCTCCTTTGACTTACGTTCCGCTTCCAGAACGTCTTTCTCCTTGTGTACCCGTCCACGCTGTTCCTCTTCGGTCAAGGAGAAGAAATCATCGCCACGCTCCAGTCCATACTTGTAGCCGACCTCTCTGTGGTAGTCAGAGTGCATCTTGTAGTAGGTGCGTCCTACCTCATGTTTATCTGCTCCCCATACCTTGGCGTATGATACACATTCCTTTTCCCTCCGTTCGACTTCTGTCCTTACAAAGTTGCCACGGATTTCTCCAGGCTGTTTCTTCCATTCCTTTGGGGAGAGTACCTTTGACTTGTCGTCTTTATGCACATACTTCACCGAGGCTCTTCCTCTTGTTTTTGTCTTGGCAACAGGTATCATCTGTATGTGGATATGAGGAGTAGTCTCGTCAAGATGCACGTCAAAACCGATGATGTTCTCCGCTCCCCAGCGGTCACAAGCCCAGTGGTATGTATCCATTGCCCAATCCTTGATGCCCTGCAAGAGTTGCACTTTGACATTGCTTTTTTGCAGGGAGAAGTCCACATCCTGCTCACCGAAAGCAAGTCGGGTCAGTACTTCATGGTCACCGCTGATGATGATTCCGACGGTGCAGTTTGGACTGTTGTCGAAATTACCCAAGGGATTATCCTTGTCTTTATAAGGCTTGAATCCGAGTTCGTCAAGCCGTTGCTTCAACCGCTCATGTAGCGGAATGGGATTGGAGCCAAGGGGGGCAATCTCACCATTGCCGTTTATCTCAAAGTTGAGATGCTTACGGGTGAAGTCATAGTGATTGTTGGTGTCGTTGTTCTTTGCCTTATACATTTTCTCGTCCCATCCTCTGCGCTCCGGCTCATAGCCTTCGGCAGTGGAGAATGACTTTGCTGGTGCGCCTACATGGATGGCGGCGCGTGGTTTATTGCTGCTCATTTGTATGCCCCTTGTTTATGAAATTTGCTTTAGTTCCGCATTTGTGGATTTACAGTAAAGGATAATGCAAGCCTCGGGTGCAACCTGAGTGGAGGGTTGAGGGAGAGAGTCACTCCCTCACGGATGCACACGCATTGTCTGCAAGACACGGACTTGCGTATGGCATCCGCTTTGGATATGGCTCCATCCCTCTGAGAGCATAATGGGACTTTTTAAGGGAGCACACCCTGGGTGCGAGTCTAAAAGTCCATATTATGTTATGGGATTATAACGCTAATCCCCTCGTCCCCTGACGTGCCTCCAAACTGGTAGTGCATTTTAGTTGTGGCAGAGCCATCTGCAGGTCGTACCGCTTAGCGAGTCCATTCTTTGTCGCGGAGATAGACAAAGAGGTAATTGCGATAGCCGTTTCTCGCTACGAGTTGCTGAGTGTGGGCGTGTGCTGCCATTCGTTCTATCTCAGCAAGACGTTTCCATACCTCGTATGCCTGTGATTCGTTGTCACCCGTCTTATTGTACAGGTCTCGAAGAATGGCAAACGAACGCTCGGAATCAGATGCGTCGTAAACGTCTATACTTTCGTTGCGAGATTCTGCCGTACTGACGGTTGTTGCTACTGTTACGTCTCGCTCGGTTTTGCAGCGGCCGCTCGTTTCGTTAGCGACTTCTAGAGGTTTTGTAATGTCAGCACTGCCTACAGAGTCGTCATCAGCAACAGCGACATCTGAGTTATCGGACGAATCATTATCATCAGAATCCTCGTCGCTATCGCTACCATCGTTGACAACTGTTGAACAGCCATCTTGCTCTGCGGTTGCAACCGTCTTCTGTTTCTTGTTCTTAGACTTGCCCTTGGCAGATTTGCCTTGGGCGTTGCTACTGTTGGTCTCGCTCTGCTTCTGCTTGGCTGCACGGAAATTGTTGAGGTCAGCCACGAACAGCTGATACAGAATTTCCATGCCGCCGTCAGCGAACTTCTCTGCCTTACCCTCGATAAGGTTTCGGTACAGAGCCTTGACCATTGTCCCAACGTCAGAGTTGGAGCGACCGCACAAGACCTCGGTATATTTGAGGTCGAGTGGAAGATGTGTAATCTTCATCATCTTGCTACGGAAATAAAAAGGTTATACATAGGGGTTAATCAATATCCCCGTCCTCATCCTTTGCCGCGATGCGGTTGGCACGAACCCATGCGAGGAGTTCCTTTCGCTCAAAAAGAATGAGTTTGCCATGAGGCTTGTAATATGGAATCTCGTGTGCGCTCGTCAACTTGTACAGAG
>WFLX010222321.1_pt1 | contig 26546 bp, 22 predicted proteins | sample 4967041 | NCBI WGS metagenome assembly WFLX01 (sample SAMN12857096, study PRJNA449069) | gut metagenome | isolation source: stool from male and female vole | host: Microtus ochrogaster | place: USA:Florida | collected 2017
CTGTGAGACTTGGCATGCGCCAGATCACGCCCGATAAACACCTCATCATCATCATCGTCATAACAGATCACACCGATATTCTCAGACATGCCAAAACGTGTGACCATGCGGCGCGCCACCTTGGTCGCCTTCTTGATATCGCTGGAAGCTCCGGTGGTAATATCCTTAAAAATAATTTCCTCCGCAATACGCCCGCCCAGAGATACCATAATATCCTGCAGCATTCTGCCCTTTGTCATAAACATTTCGTCCTGCTCCGGCAAAGGCATTGTATAGCCTGCGGCGCCTCTTCCCGTAGGAATAATGGAAATGCTGTAGACCGGTCCTACATCGGGCAGCACATGGAACAGAATCGCATGACCTGCTTCATGGTAAGCCGTAATACTTTTCTCCTTGTCGGAAATAATACGGCTCTTTTTCTCGGTACCTATGCCAACCTTCACAAATGCTTTTTGGACATCTGCCTGCGCTATATAGCTATTTCCCTGCTTGGCGGCATTTATTGCCGCCTCATTCATCAGATTCTCAAGGTCTGCTCCGGTAAATCCCGCCGTTGTCTGTGCAATCCTCTTTAAATCCACATCATCTGCTAAAGGCTTATTATTGGAGTGAACCTTTAAAATATCCTCTCTGCCGCCCACATCGGGAGTGCCTACCGCAACCTTACGGTCAAAACGACCGGGACGGAGAATCGCAGGATCCAAAATATCCACACGGTTGGTTGCCGCCATAACAATGATTCCTTCATTGACGCCAAAACCGTCCATTTCCACCAAAAGCTGGTTGAGGGTTTGTTCCCTCTCATCATGTCCGCCGCCCATACCTGTTCCGCGGCGTCTTGCCACAGCATCTATTTCATCAATAAATACGATACAGGGAGCATTCTTCTTGGCATTGAGGAATAAATCCCTGACACGGGATGCACCCACACCTACAAACATTTCCACAAAGTCCGAACCTGAAATACTGAAAAACGGCACGCCTGCCTCTCCTGCTACCGCTTTTGCAAGAAGAGTCTTACCTGTTCCGGGAGGTCCTTCCAAAAGAACTCCCTTAGGAATTCTGGCGCCCAGTTTGGTATATTTCCCGGGCTCTTTCAGAAAATCCACGATTTCCGACAGCTCTTCCTTTTCCTCCTGCAGACCGGCAACCTTGTCAAAGGTGGTGGTCTTATCTCCAAAAAGCATTTTTGCGCTGCTTCTGCCAAAATTTAACATTTTACTGTTACTGCCGCCGGCAGCATTCTGCGCGTTAATCATCATAAACAAAAATACACCTACAGCCAATACTATCAACATTGGCAGCAGAGTAGTCAAAAGCCAGCTTTCCCTTTTTACATCTCTTACCTCAGGGTCATAACCGTAGCTTCTGGCTAATTTCTCTATTTCTGTCACGTCCGTTACATAAAGTTTTTTTTCGGTACCCGTGACAAGCTTAACATTCAAATAACCTGTGGGGGTTTCACTGTTGGGGTTAATGACAATCTCCTTAACCTTCTCTACTTCCATATCTGCCACAAATTCTTCTCTTGAATAGTTCTCTCCGGCATCACGTATCGAACTGATACCGATAATCAAAATTACTAACAAAATAATAAATATAAAATAAGAACTGATACCCTTACCACTACGCTTCAATTTCCAAGCCTCCTACTATACTCTTTTATCTATACCGCATTATTGCCATTATTCAAATTCCACAATACCAATATACGGGAGATTTCTGTATCTTTGGTCATAATCCAAACCATATCCCACCACAAATTCATCGGGTATTGCAAAACCGGTATAATCCACCTTCACATCCACCACACGTCTCTCCGGCTTATCAAGCAGCGTACATAGGCGCAGGGATTTAGGACCTCTGTCACGCAACATCTCCAACAAATAGCTCAGAGTCCTTCCGCTATCTACAATATCCTCCACCACAATGACATCTTTATCCTTAAGAGACTCATCCAAATCCTTTACGATTTTTACAACACCGCTGGACTTGGTATCGCTCCCATAACTGGACACAGACATAAAATCCAAGGATACCGGCACTGAAATTCTTTTGGCAAGCTCACACATAAAAAAACTGCCGCCCTTCAGTACACAAACCAAATGCACCTGCTTCCCGGCATAATCCTTACTTATCTGCTCTCCGATTGCCTGAATTCTGGAATCAACCTCTTCCTCTGATAACAGTACTTTAATATGCTCTCTCATTTTTTCCTCCGTTCTGTTTCTTTCGTACTAATTGTACCTGCATAACACGCTTTGTCTGCTCATTGATTTTATAATATTCACTGATACGATAACCTACCAGCCATAACACATGATTTTCCTCTGCAAGAATCGGAATAAGTTCCCGTCTGAAACGGGGAATTTTTTCCGTAATCATGTAATCCTTCAGGGATTTATGACCAATCGTGCCATCTCCATTCTTAATGCTCAGGAAATCACCTTGTCTNCGGTTTCTGACTACTAACGNTTTTATCATTTTATCATAATCAAACCATTTCGTATACTTATTTTTAGNAACTTCTTTACCTTTTTCNTAANAAAAAGCAGAAAAAATCATATCAGTAGCTTCANCAAAAGACANCACATAGGGTTTTTCCCNNAACAAATCAAGACTTACATATTCTTCAACCACTCCTTTGGCGTTATCTCCACCGGTTTGATATTTGTCTGTCTTAGCTTTTTCCAAAATTACCCGTTCATATTCCCTTCTCGCTGTAATATCGAAGNNAAGAGAGANACTNCGTCCGCTTCCTCCATCAANNAGACNCTGCANAGCCNNCACATGTNCNGCNCCGATATCTCTNCCGGAAANTGTAAGAGATTTTATTGCCTTCAAAAGGATTCTCTCTTGTATCACAAAATGCTGCTGCCTGAAGGCTTCTATTTTCAATGCTACGCGGGAAGGTTCTTCAGCCTGTATCTTTATTCCCTCCTGCCCACAGTCTTCATCTTTGTTCTCCGAACTCTCCAACGGCTCCACACAAGCCTCCATTGCTTTTTCGGTCTGCTTCTCCAAATAATCCTCTACCTGCAAAAGTAAATCCGCAGTCTGTGCCATATGCCCGACGCAGCCCGTTACAAGCTCCTTCTCCGCATAGGGGAGGATATGATGTCGAATTCTGTTTCTGGTATAGTCATCCTTTTCATTGGTAGCATCCTGACAATAGGAAACATCTCTCAGTTCCAAATATTCCTCTATCTCTCTCCTTTCCAGACAAAGAAGAGGTCTTATAATATTCTCCCTCACAGGCTGAATACTGCCTAAGCCCTTAATACCGCTGCCTCTGAAAAGATGAAAAAGCATGGTCTCACTTCGGTCATTACTGTTATGTGCCACCGCAATTTTGTCCGCATGAAAATCTTCTGATGCCCGTAAAAATGCCTTATATCTTGCCACTCTGCCGGCTTCTTCCTCCGAGCACTTTTCATCCGCCGCATATTTTAGTACGTCTGCCTCAGTCAAATAAAAGGGAATACCCTGCTTCCTGCAAAGCTCCTCCACATACCGTGCGTCGTCTGCTGCTTCCCTGCGAATGCCATGATTGATATGTGCCACAGCTAAGGATAACGGCACTGACTTTGCATACTGAAGTAACACAAATAAGAGGCAAACTGAGTCTGCCCCTCCCGAAACTCCTACCACAACCCGGTCATCGGGTTTTAGCATGTGGTGCTCTTCCATGAAAGAAAACACTTTTTCTTCGATTTGCTTTTTCGTACTCATATTAATTAGATACTAGCTCAAATATGTGTAAAAATCAAGTAAAACTATTGGTATTCATCATCCCGGCGCTTATCCCACACTCCTACCACCAAAATTGTCATATCATCCATAATATGTCCACCCCCCGCATAGATTGCCATTTGCAGCAATTTTTCGGCAATGGTCTTGGGATTCTGCTCCGTCATTTCCAAGATAGCATTGGACATGGCTTCCTCATAATCATTTTCTCCCAAAGCATCCAATACTCCGTCGGACATCATAATCAGGTAATCTCCGCTATTCAGATCCTTTGGAATTACCTGCGTCTGCACTGACTGAAAAATTCCCAAGGGCAGGCTGCCCGCTTCCAATAATTCCACCGTGTTTTCTCTCTTTAAGAAGGATGCCGCACCACCCACCTTGCAGAATTCACATTTCCCTTCATACAAATCTATATCACAAATGTCTAAAGTAGGATGATTTTGTTCCTCTCCTCTGGCAAATAGTGCGGAATTCACCAAATTGACTGCCGTTTGTATTCCATAGCCCGCCTCCAACANCTTTTCGNTNAAATCCAANNCNCTTTCACTATCCTCNCACGCTTTTTCCCCCGAACCGGTTCCGTCAGACAAAATAACCGTAAGCCTTCCACGTTCCGATTCCAACAAAGAATAATTATCCCCTGAAATGCTCTCATTTTCCTTCATTACTTTGGCAAAGCCGGTAAGTGCTATAAATCTTGCCTCTCCCACAAAAATATAGCTGCGGCTGGTCTGGTCTATCAGGTAAGGGCTGCTTATAGATACCTCAAACTGCTGTTTTAACAAAACAGAAAGCATGTCCGCTACCTCCTGAGCACTCCTTCCTCCCTTTTTTTCCGTATACATTGTAATGCCAANCNCCCTCTTTCCTGCANCATTGGGTATGTAACAAATATTTTCCATAATAATCCCCTCTGCTCTCAGCGCATGCATCAGCATTCGCCTTTTTCTTTCTTCCAAGGGCTGATAATGAAATACCTCTCTTGCCATCTCTGTCATAATCTGTGCGACTTCATTTAAATTACTGCATATCACCTGTCTGCTCTCCCAAGATTTCCTCGCGTCAAGAAGACCCTGCCTGTCGCTGCCTGTCGCAACAAATTCTCCGTCAAAGCTCTTTGCCAACTCCTGAAAGGTTTGTGCATATCCCAAAAGTTTCTGTCTGCATAAATCGGATATCTGCGCGCTGTATTGCTCTTCCTTTTTTCTGTCTAAAATAAAAGTCATGATCTCCTCCATTTCCGAAACGTTTCATGTTTAGGGTACAATCGGAATTTATGATGCTTCAACACAAATCCTTCGTTGAATCAATTTATTCAACTATACTCCGTCTGTGGTAGATTATAGTGAGCGCCCTCCATACTTTTTGTCAAAAAAAGTTACAATTACCTTTATTTTTTGCGACATTATTCCCCTTAATGTAGTTTATAAGACAGCAAAAAGGACAGAGACTTAAAATCTCTGCCCTAACCTTATTCAATAAGAATTACTATTCCGTTTTATTCTTCCTTAAACAAAATTTCTCCATCATACACCAGACCCAGCTTATCCTTGGCAATCTCTTCCACATAACGCTTAGTCTGGGTATAGGTACGATACTCCTCTATATCTTCTGTCCTCTCACGTTCTGCTTCAAGCTGAGAAATCAACTGATTTTCCTTAATAGTGTATGTATCTATTTTCTGTCTTAACTCAAAACTTTTAACCGCTACAACTATCATAATCATCACTACAACTAATGATACCAAAAACATACTGAAACGATTTTGACTTCTCTTGCGGTATGCCACTCTTCTCTTTGCCATATGTCTTCTCCTATAGTGTCATTTTAAGCAATTTTACCAGTAACGTCAACTTCTTTTTTAAAAGCCACTTTAAATGACTGTTTTTTCCAACTGTCCGCTGCTTCACCCTGCCCGCCGCACCCTTTAGTTTGACGCCCCCCTTTGCCACAGGACGCCACAGCCATTTTATTGCTTTTACTATCGGTTCAATCAATTTGTTCAACAATAGGGAAACATACTTTACAAAGAAAGGGCTTATCAGTTTTTTGTAAGCAAACATGCCTGCCATTGCTCCTAAGACAGCAAACCAGCGAAGCGTTCCGTCGCTTTCATGATACATTAACAGGAACACTTCCATGGCACAATATATCCAAAAACACAAATCTTCCATGGATATCCAAAAGGAGCCATGGGGAATTACCCTCCTGCAAATTCGCAGGATATCATAAACAAAGGTAATAAAAATGCCCATGAGCAGGGCATAAAGTAAGAATTCATTTTCACCTGTCATAAACTGCTCCTTTTATGCTATCGGAACAGCTTTGCAAGTAAGGACTCACTTTTGTGTCCACTGCTGCCTGCTACATCAGAATAGGTAAAGCTGTCAAGCTTGCCGTCTATGTCCACTTCTCCCTTATCTAAAGTCAATCTGTTTACATGCAAATCATCTCCCTTGATCATCAGCATTCCCTGCTCTGTCTCCAAGAGAATTTCATGTATATCAAAGGAAAGCACGTCATTTACCCCATTGATTGTGCAGGACCTTCGATTCGTCATGGTAATCTTATGCATTCTTGTGCTTGTGCTTAAATCCTCCATTGGCTCCTCCTGTTCTCCCACTAATAAAATATATTAGGGAGCAGGGGGAAAAATTCCTGCTATGAAAATTTTTTGACTAAGCTTCGGCAAGGCAATCAGCCCATGACCTACAGGTAGCGGAACAGCTCCTTCGCCTCTTCCTTTTTGACAGTCTCCTGCACATCCAGCACCTCTACCTTTACCTCCTTATTGCCAAAGGAAATAGTGATAATATCACCCTCTTTTACGTTGGTTGACGCTTTTGCCGGCTTGTCGTTAATCAAAACACGTCCGCTGTCACACGCCTCATTGGCAACGGTACGGCGCTTGATTAATCTGGACACCTTTAAGTATTTATCTAATCTCATTTTCAGTTCTCCTTGATTAATAAAAAAAGAGAGAACCTTTTTACAGGTTCTCCGAAATCATTCCTTGTCTGATCATGCGTTAAGCATATCCTTCAAAGCCTTACCGGCCTTAAACTTAGGAGCCTTAGAAGCTGCAATCTTAATAGGCTTCTGAGTTGCAGGATTGATACCTTCTCTTGCTTTTCTCTCAGCAACTTCAAAAGNACCGAAACCAACTANCTGANCCTTACCGNCCTTCTTTAATTCATCAGCAACTACATCTGTGANTGCNNTTAATGCCTTTTCGGCATCNTTCTTAGAAATACCANCCTGCTCAGCCATAGCTGCAACCAATTCTGTTTTGTTCATACCGAACTCCTCCTGTAATGAGTTTTCTTTTTTTGTATTCTTAACAGATGTTTCTCTTGAAACGTCTATTTATATATATATCTGTTTTTACAGGGTTTGTCAAGGATTTTAAGGATTTTTTACCTTTTTTGAAAAAAGCTATATTTACGCCTGTTATCTCAGCCTTCATATTGCTCAATGATGTTTTCAATTCTATCTGTCAATATCTGTTCCTGAGATAATTTACAGATTCTTGCTATATCACAACTTGCCATAAGAATATCGCCTATATTTTGTTCCNCTTCTTTATCGTAATTTGCAGGCGTGCATGAGGCAAGCTTTTCCGCAGCCCTTCGCAGCTTGCCTACGGCAGTCTCATAGTCCTGACCCGGTTCATAAAGCTTGTCCACCTTTTTTAAAATCTTGGTGGCTCTGGTTAGGGCGGGAAGTTCTATGGGAATTTCTTTTAAAGGAGACTGAATATAGGCTTTACCTTCCTTTTCCTTCCTTTTAATCTCCTCCCAATTCTCCAAAACCTGCCCTGAACCGTCCACCGTTACATCGCCAAATACATGAGGATGCCGGCGCACCATCTTTTCCGCAACATCACTTACTACGTCCTCCATGGTAAAAAGCCCTTCCTCAGAGGCAATCTGAGAATGCATTACTACCTGGAGAAGTACGTCTCCCAACTCCTCCCGCAAGTTATCGCAGCTGCCGGTCTGATTAAAAATACGGATAGCGGCAACCACCTCCGCNGCCTCTTCCATCATACAGGGTTTTAAGCTTTCGTGAGTCTGTTCCTTATCCCAAGGACAGCCCTTCTCGCTTCGTAATGTTTTAATAATTTCTAAAAAATCTTCGTAGGTATATTTCACAATCGTTTTTCCTTTCTGACGAAGCAGTTCAGTCATATTCCGCCAACCTATGAATGGCATGACTGAATGGTTGTATTGACATTGTCTATTCATTAATTGCCGTTAGATTCCGTTGTACTCGTACTACTTGGCAGCAAGTCCACAAAGGAATAAGTAATATCTTTATTTTCTTCGTCAACCTGCACTGTATAGCTTCTGGTCTCATAGCCTGATTTACGCAGAGTAATCACATGGGTGCCTGCGGTTTTACGAAAGCTGCAGGGAGATATTCCCACATAATTACCATCCAGATAGACTTCCACATTCTCAGGGGCATCCACATAGACTTTATAATAGTTGGTTGCAGTATCTGTTCCCGTAGATGTGCTACTGCTGCTTTTCTCATCATCGTCCTCATTCACGGAATCCAACACAATATCAATGCCCGCCGATTCCTGACCCACTCTCATATATTGGGTGATTGACTTATAGCCATCCGCTCTGGCAATTAACTGATGGATACCGTATTCCAATATAATCGGCTGGGAAGCGTCCACCTTGGCTCCATCAATATACAGCTCCGCAGAAGAGGGATTCAGGGAAAACAGCACCATGCCTGTCTTTACCTCTGCTACCTCCAGATCACCGATGTCCAGAGTACTCTCCTCGTTACGGTTGATCACAACATTCTTAATTCCACCGCTGCCGCCGTGGCTGATATTTACCTGATAGCTGCCCTCCGGCACCGTCAGCAGCATATCCTCCGTGATCCGTTGTATCTGTGACTGTCCAATCTCAATCCAGCCCCCTACAAAATTCTCGTCATTTACTAACCGTAAATATCCATGACCTTTNTCTACCTTGACACAAAGTNTACTGTTTCCTATACCCTGAAAGCNNANAATNTCCNNCGCATNCNANTNCNTCNNCTCGATATTTCNGCCTCCGGATNAATACTGAGTATTTTCCGTGAGCTTATAGGTTTCCGCTCCGATGCTTACTTCTCCCCGCACCGTGTTCATCTCATAGCGCTCTACGTTATCATAATTCCATGCCTGAGCGGAAAGCCGCATAGTAGTCAGATGTTTTTTGCTTTTCAAAAAAGTAATATCTACAATATCGCCCTTCTTAATCTGCTCTAAAGAAATACTTTCATCATGTTTGTCATAAAGTCTGGTAGTTCCGTCAAAGGACAGTGTATAACGCTTTCCCAACTCCAAATTTAAAAAAGTGACAATATTGTCATCACTGTTTTTTTCTATCAGGATTGCCGTGTCCGCGGAATCATAATTTTCCGGTCCGGTAACGACAAATCCTGTATCAATCCTTTCCTGTGACAATTCCTGAGCAGGCTTTCCCTGCTCTGATTGCGCATTCTTACTATTGTTACTTTCACCGTTATGAAAAAACGATAAACAGGCAACAAATATCAACGTTATTAACATTAATATCAAAATGAAAAACAAAGCTTTTCTATTTGTTTTCTTTCGCTGTTTCACTGTACACTCCTTTTGTATTTGACTGGGCTGTTCTATGCCTTATCTCCTTTTTACGCTGCGGAACACTTCCTCCAAGAAGTGCTGCTTTTCCTTCTCCTGCTCCACCAGCTTTAATAGCTTCTCCTGATTGCGTTCAGGAATCCATGCTTTTCCCGAATTATAATAAAAATTAGCTATCTTCCAGAATTTCTCCGGATAGGCAAGCCGATAATACAAATCAATATAGCTGATTGCCGGTATCGGTCTTTCCTTCTCATAAACTGTCAACAGCTCCTCGCCCAAATTAATGGACCAATTGCTTTTTTCCAAAAGCTTACGAAGCAAAAGATACAAATCCCTTATGGGATTATCCGGCAGACATTNTNCAAAATTTATNATAAACNANTTGTTATCATTAAATAATATATTATGATACTGATAGTCTCCATGACAATAGGTAAGCTTATTTTCCTGCTCTTTATCGGCTTCCAAAATTTTCTGATAATCGTTCCAGTCCTCTGTCACAGTAAATGCCTGNTCTAAAAAATAATCAAATTNATTCATCAGANTGATTTCAAACCAGGTTTTCTGNCTCTTTTNTTGTAAATACNTGCGAACTCTTTTTAATTCTTTATTTCTCTTTTCGTATTCCTTGGAAGGCGAAAAGGGAACCGGTGGCTTTTCATCGCATACAGGCAGCTCCATACATTCATGCAGTCTTGCCAGAAGCCTTACCGCCTCCAGACATTCCTTTTTTTCATATATATTACATTCTCTGCCTTCAGAATATGTCTTTAGTATGTATTGTACTCCATCCATATCTTTTACAATGAGAGAACCCTCCTTAGTGGGTAAAATACTTTCCACCTGCACTCTTGCCTGCTGCCCAATGTGGGTAAGCAGCCTGTTCTGCATGGCAATTCTCTCCTCGTTGCCCATATATTCCTTAAAAATATAACAACCTTTATCAGTGTCGCATAAAATTGCTCCCCTGCCCTTACGGGTTCTAAGCACCTCTATCTCATACTGTTCCAGTAAATTAACTGCCCTGTCATTCACCTGATACCCCTCCTAACACACTAACGCTTTTCCTTCAGTTCATAACCTATCATATGAAGAAAATTTTAAAAGTATGTTAAGAAGTATCTGATAACACCTAAGGCAATTCCTCAGCGGAAAATTACCGTATCATAGAACTTATATCGTATCGCCGCATTCCATAATCTTTACAGAAGCTTCCTCTAAAAGAATTTCTCTGGTATTGCTCTCGGGATTTTCCAATACCAGCTCCAAAAGCCGGTTCAGCATTTCCCCGATTCCTTTGCCCGGCTTCATACCCATGGAAATCAAATCACTGCCGGTCACAGCAAGCGTCTTTAAAGAAACACATTGCTTTTTTTGCAGAATTTCCGAATAAAGCTGCTGCCATTTTTCCAACCGCTCAAGCTTCTCCTCACGCTCATATTCGCTCTGTGCCAAAATATCGGCTCTCTTCACCTCATATAATAGAGGAAATACTTCCTCGCCGATTTTGTTCACGGCACGGCGCACAATCCGCATATCAGGCTCCACGCTGTTGCCGTAATCATGATAACGAACCAACCTGCTCACCATAAAGACAGTGTCATTGTCATATCGAAGCCTTCTCAAAATTGCCTTTGTCATCTCCTCGCTGACTGCCGCATGTCCATGAAAATGAGTAATCCCTTTATTATCAACGCTTATCGTCTCAGGCTTACCGATGTCATGAAAAAGCATGGCAAGACGAAGAACCTTCCCGGCCGGTATTTGAGTCAGCGAATATAAAATATGCTCCCCCACGCTGTATTTATGGTGCGGGTGATTTTGCTCTGTCCTCATTACCTTATCGAATTCCGGTAAAATTATATTTGTGACACCAGCGTCATATGCTGTCCTAAGATAATCAGGATGTCCGGAGATAAGCAGCTTTGTCAGCTCCACCTGAATACGCTCCGCACTAATCTGCCGTAAATGAGGCGCCAAGGCTTTAATAGCCTCCAAAGTATTTCCCTCTATTGTATAACCCAACTGCGCGGAAAAACGAATCGCTCTCATCATACGAAGTGCGTCCTCGCTAAAACGTTCCTCAGCGGCTCCTACACAACGAATCATTTTCCTGCGAATATCCTCCATGCCGCCAAAAATATCCACCAAACCTGTCTCCTCGTTGTATGCCATGGCGTTTATCGTGAAGTCTCTGCGTTTCAAATCCTCTGCCAGATTGGGAGTAAACGTTACTTCCTTGGGATGCCTGCTGTCCTCATATTTTCCGTCAATGCGGTAGGTGGTGACCTCAAATCCTTCCCTGTCTAACATGACCGTCACCGTACCATGCTGAATTCCCGTATCTATGGTACGGGGAAACAGAGCCTTTATCTGCTCAGGCTTAGCCGAGGTGGTAATATCCCAATCCTCCGGCTTTCTGCCTAAAACAGAATCTCTCACACAGCCGCCAACAACATACGCTTCAAAACCTGCATCCATAATTGTCTTTATAATATATTTTGCCTTTTGGGGAATTTCTATCCTCATGCAGTCACCATATCCTTATAAAATGAAACGATTGATTACCTCCACAAGACCGTCCTCATCATTGGTAGCGGTAATATAATCCGCCGCTTCCTTGACGGCAGGCTGCGCATTACCCATTGCTACACCCACACCCGCATATTTTATCATAGAAATATCGTTAAAGCCGTCTCCGCAGCAGACAACAGCCTCCTTGGACATACCGATAACCTCCAGCATTCTGTCCAGAGAAGTTGCTTTATCCACATTCTTAGGCATTATCTCTATAAAAAACGGCTCTGAGCGGTACACGCTTGCTACCTCTTTATATTTTTCCCGTAATTCCTGCTCAAATACTGCCGCTTTATCCGGCGGAGCCGTAAGCAGGCATTTATTAATTTCAAAATCCACAAAATCCTTAAAATTATCTACTGTACTTATAGGTAGTCCATTGATTCTCGCTTCCAGCTCAACATATTCATCCGGCGGAAAAGCCGAAATCACTGTGTCTCCAAGGTAAGTAATCAACCCGCAGCCATTATTTCTGGCATAGCCGTACAGGCTGGGAATCATGGACAGCGACAGCAGTCTTTGATAAACAATTTCACCGGTGCGGCATTCCACTACCTTTGCCCCGTTGAAGGATAAAAGATAACCGCCAAAACTTTCTAGCTCCAGTTCCTTCTCATAACGGCGCATACCGGGAGTCGGGCGACCTGAAGCAAGAATGACCTTATGTCCCTTTTTTAATATATCCTGTATTGCCTGCTTTGTTGCCGAAGTAATCTCCTTCTTGGAGTTGGTTAATGTGCCGTCTATATCCAATACTAATACTTTCTCTTTCATAAATACCCTCGTTTNCTCACTGCCTTNAATGGCNCAGCNCTGCTGAGACTATGTTANAGGTTATCTGCTATTTTCATNTACAGTAATTCNATCATNATNGTNCANAGGGAACANCTTGAATTATNAGGAATNCAGCTCAGTCNTCCGCCTTTTTCATNTCTCTCAACACACTGATTCCCAACGGCACGGCAAGCAGGAAAGAGCAGGCATCTGCCCATGCCTGACACATCTGCACTCCTAAAAGACCGGTAAATACAGGAAGTATCCAGATAAACGGAAGAAAAAACAAGCCCTGTCTTGCCGCGGCAACAACCGATGCCTTAAATGCTTTTCCAATTGATTGCAGCATCATATTGCTCATAACAATCCATGCATTCAGCGGAAAGGTCAGGCAGTTTAATCGCAGCGCCAGCGTACCGATTTCAGTAACGTCCGCATCTGCTTTTCTAAAAACAGACACGATAGGTCCTGCAAAAATAAACCCTATCAGAGAAACTACTATTAAAAATGCAACCGCATACTTTACACAAAAAATAAATGCCTGACGAACTCTCTCGTACTTTTTTGCCCCATAATTCATACCGCAGACAGGCTGGAAGCCCTGTCCAAAACCGATTAATGCCGAATTGGCAAACATGACCACCCTGTTTACAATGGACATTGCCGCAATTGCGGCATCTCCGTAGGCTTCTCCATAGACGCCGCCATATATGCCTGCCGCTCTGTTTAGACAAATCTGTGCCACACTGCCCAAGCCTTGTCTGCATAAAGACGGGAATCCTCCACGGAAAATTTCTTTCAAGTAATACCAATTAGGGCAAAAATTTCGGAAACGGACACAAATATTCCCACCCTTCCTACTCATGAAAATTAACAGAGTAAAACTCACTATTTGACTTAAAAGTGTTGCAAAAGCAGCGCCTGCAACTCCCATGTTACAGCTAAAAATAAGAATCGGGTCCAATGCAATATTAATAACCGCCCCTGTCACAATACCCACCATGGCATACGATGCACTTCCCTGAAAACGCAGCTGGTTATTAAGTACCAGCGAGGACATCATAAAAGGGGCGCCTATCAGGATTAACCTCATGTAATCCTTTGTATAAGGAAGAATCGTCGGTGTAGAGCCTAACAGTGTTGCCAGTGGTTCCAGAAAAATAATTCCTAAGGCACTGATAACAGTTCCCGTTATAAAAGCAAGAAAAAAACCGTTTGCTGCCATTTTGTTTGCAGATTCAAAATCCCCCGCCCCCAGCTTCCGGGAAATATAATTTCCGGAACCATGACCGAAGAAAAAACCGCATGCCTGTATCAGAGCCATAACCGAAAAAACAACTCCCACAGCGCCAGTTGCCTGTGTATTGATTTTTCCCACAAAAAAGGTATCAGCCATATTATAAAAAGACGTAACCAACATACTAATAATCGTAGGCACCGCCATCTGACATACCAGATGAGGAACCGGTTCATTTAGCATGTATTCTCTTTTTTCCTGTTGACTCATACCTAAAACTTTCATTTCCTCGTATTTCCTTTCTTATCTGATGCCTGTTACCGATACTTTTAAAATTGGGAAGATTTACCCTGATTAAAAGTGGCAGGCAGCATTTTAAGCTGCACTGCCACTAAAAATTTACATATCAATGGTGGCAATTACCACCAATCTTTACTCCGTATCTATTCTACCTGTCTGCATTGATTGGGAATCCTATGACTCCTCCTCTGCTTCGTCAGAGAATTCTGCTTCATCTGAAGATTCCGTACCCGCTGCCTCTGCGGATGCCTTGGCAGCAGCTTCTTCCTGTGCGCGAATCTCAATATATTTCAAATTTCCCTTAGAATCCTTTACCTCACAATCCGCACTGATTTCCTCAATATATGCCGACATATTCTCGGAAGTCAAGGTATTCTTAATATCCAGCTTCCACTCAGGGCTGTTAGTTCCTACATAATACAGTATATAGGTATAGGTATCGTCCATCTGTATTATTTCGGTATCTCCCGTAGCACGCTCCGCAGCAAATACCCAGCTTGCAAGGATTTCCTGCATACCTGTCTTGGTGAGCTCTTCATAAAAACCGCCTTCAACACTGGTATCTATACTATATTTATCACATAGGTCTGCAAAGCCTTCCTCAGTGGCATTACCATTCTTCCACTCATTTAAGATATCCTGAGCTTCCTGCTCTGTTTTATTTTCCAGCATGACAACTCTTAAATCGGCTGATGGTGTCTCGTCCAAATATCTCTTAACAAATCCAAGAACATAGTACTTATTTCCGTTGGTATCTTCTAAGACAGTGGTATCTCCTGCCTTTCTGGAACTGTCAAAAAGCCAATCGCGAATCAGTGAAACAGCGCTTGTCTTCTTCACGTTTTCCCTTAAATCACCATCGGTAGCAATCTTAGCTTCTGCCTCATCCGCCAACGCTTTGGCATCTGCCATAGCTTTCTGGACCTCTGCTTCGGAAGGTACATAAGTTGTCTCTTCAGAAGACTCCGAAGCCGCCTCGTCCGTTTGGTCAGCCAACTCCGTGGGTTCAGTGGGAAGCTCTGCGTTTATTGTGGTCACACGATAATCTACAGAATCATAGGAATCCTTATTCTCTTCATAGTAAGTCTGAATCTCATCATCCGTAGGCGCTTTTTCTTCTACCATTTGATTATAATATGCAGTAATGACCATGGCTTCCTTCACATAATCGGAAATTCTGCCCATAGTTGCGTAAGGACCGTAAAGCTCCTTCAAATATTCTTTCGCGGAAACGCCTGCAAGAGATGCCGCTTCCTTTACAGTCTCCTCAAACTGCTTGTACTCCTCCGTGGTATCATAGGTAAAGCCTGCGGCATCAGCCTCCGCCTTCAAAGACTTACTGCGGATAATATTATCCACGGTAAGCTCCTGAAAATAATCACCCCATGTCATAGTATCGGAATACATTTGCTGAGAGAAATCACTATCCGTATCAATTCCGCCATAATAGGACAATAATGTACTATTCTGACTAATATAATTTGACTGTATCTGATAGTAATTATAATCAAATTCGACCTTGGTAATATCTTCGCCGCCAATATTCACAAAAGCACTGTGCAGTGTAAAATAAGTTTTCAAGGGAAGAGATATTACCCAGCAGGCAAGGGCTGCCGCAATGACAATTCCGATTACCGTGCCTATGAACTTTTCCTTCTTTTCTTTTTCCTTTTCCTCCTTGCGCTTTTGCATCTTACGGTCATATTTAGTCATAACCTTTTCCTGCCCAGTATTCTGTGTTGCCTTATCATTTTTAGACATAGCAAAATGTCTCCTTCCTATATTGATTCTCCTCCGAAATTCCCATTCCGGTCAANAAAACATATTTGTNTACATACCNCTNTATCTTACAGTATTNCAATAGAAATGTGANGACATNTCACATNTTTTTCACTTTCTTTTTTTCAAATAAAATTTTATAATTCAATTATTTGTTTATTTTCCTATATCTGCCTCTTATATTGCACAGGCGTCACGCCGTAAGCCTTTTTAAACAGACGGTTAAAATGCTCTACATTTTCATAGCCCACATTAGCGGCAATCGTTTCCACCGTCTGAGAAGTTTCCTTCAACATACTTTTGGCGCGTCTCATGCGCTCTTCTCTCACCACATCCTGAAAGGTCATGCCTGCCTTTTCCTTAATATATTTGGAAAGATAGGGCTTGGAAAGGTGAAAGGAATCCGACAGCATATCTAAAGTCACATCAACATAATTCTTCTGAATAAAGCTGATGATTTCCACAATTCTCTCCTCCCTTCCTGCGGTGATGTGCTGCTCCTTGGCAAGCTTATTCGCAGCGGACACCAGTGCCGCAATGGAGCTTTTGATAATATCCTCATCTACACCCACACCCCAATAAGGCTTTCCGTCATGCATGATTGCAACATAAGCTGCCGCTCTGGAGGAGGAACCCTTGGAAATAGCATGTTCCTCATATACCGAAAGTTCATAGCTGATACCGAAAAAATTCTTGATGGCATTACTTACCGCATCCAGACGTCCGTTTCCGCCTGTGCGGATAATTCTGCACTCTCCCTTTTGTTCCATAGTCACCTCAGCCTGAATGCCGTTTACCTGCTTAAAATGACATTCCGGAATATCGAATATTTCTCTGGGCTGAATATAATATGCTTCAAATATAGAGTAAATCTCTTTGGGTAAAAGCTCCTGATGCCTCTTATCGGAAACGCCCTTTACTAAATACCCAACCTCTTCTTTCATTGCCGCAGGCAGGGAAAACCCAAACTGCTGCTTCAGTACGAAGGCAACACCGCCCTTTCCGGAAACGCTGTTAATACGAATCACATCCGATTCATACTCCCTTCCCACGTCGGCAGGGTCAATGGGCAGATAGGGAACATCCCAGCGTTTGCCGCTCTTTCCCTCCTTCAGCCAAGTCATACCCTTACTAATAGCGTCCTGATGGGAGCCTGAAAATGCAGTAAACACCAAATCTCCCGCATAGGGCGTTCTCTCATGCACCTTCATGTGAGTAAAGCGCTCATAAGCGTCTCTGACCTCCATAATCTTGGAAAAATCAAGCCCGCTCTCCACGCCATGGCAGATCATATTCATGGCAAGGGTTACAATGTCCACATTACCAGTTCTCTCACCATTGCCAAATAAGGTTCCTTCCACCCTGTCAGCGCCAGCCAANACTCCAAACTCCGCATCACTNATGCNGCAGCCCCTGTCATTGTGAGGGTGTACACTAAGCACTACGTTTTCTCGATAATTCAAATGCTTGTGCATGTATTCCACCTGTGCCGCAAACACATGGGGCATTGCCACCTGAACCGTGGTAGGCAGATTGATAATTGCCTTGTGCTCAGGATTCGGCTGCCATACGTTAAGCACTTCATTACATACCTCCAATGCATAGTCTACCTCTGTCTGGGAAAAACTTTCGGGGCTGTACTCGAATGTGAAATTGCCCTCTGTCTCATCGGCAAGCTTCTTTAACATCTTAGCTCCGTCCACGGCAAGCCGTTTGATAGATTCCTTATCTTTCTTAAAAACCTGTTCTCTCTGCTCCACAGAAGTGGAATTATACAAATGTACTACTGCGTGAGGAGCACCCTTCACCGCCTCAAAGGTCTTGCGTATAATATGCTCTCTGGCCTGAGTCAGCACCTGAATGGTCACATCCTCCGGAATCATATCCTTCTCTATCAAANCACGGATAAAATTATATTCCGTGTCGGAGGATGCGGGAAATCCCACTTCAATCTCCTTAAATCCAATCTGAACAAGCATTTTAAAGAATTCCAATTTATCCTCAAGGCACATAGGCTCCACCAACGCCTGATTACCGTCTCTCAAATCCACACTGCACCAGATTGGAGCCTTTTCAATACTCTCCTTCTTTACCCAGTCATATGTCACCTCCGGGGGCATAAAATAAGTTTTTCCATACTTTTCACTTACCTTTACTTTTTCCATGATAATATCCACACCTTTCCTACATGACTCTCCCCTTGCGAGGATAAGTCCAAATACCAAACAATCTTTACATTAATTTGTAAATATTACAGCTGTTGTTATTTTTTATCAATGTGTGTTATATACTATCACAGTATTATTTTATGAACAAGTANTANTTNTATCTATTNAATTNATTTATTTNAATGCTTTNTAATCCNTATTNANTANTGTTTAAATAAAANNCCNCANTTTTATTAATNAAAACGGGGATTNTAAAAAATAAATATCANAGTTGTATATGAATATCAAATGATTTATTTTTTGATATAAAATATTGTAAATCAATTAATTTATTGATGTATTTTAATTATATAACTTCAATTCTCTCAAAATACTTAATTAAAATATCCGCGCAGTTCTCAATTCCCAGAGCGGTGGTATCTAAAATCATATGGTAATTGCTAACATCACCCCACACCTTATCGGTATTTTCAAAATAATATTCCGACCGCTCCCGGTCGTTCTTTTCAAGAAGCTCTTTCGCGGCATCATAGGATAAATTTTCCTTCTTCATAATGCGCCGAATACGGTCTTCCTTATCCGCACAGATATACACGTTAAATACGTTTACCTGATCCTCCAAAATCTCGGAAGCGCAGCGTCCCAAAATAATGCATGGCTGCTTCGCCAGCTCCTTTATCACTTTCGACTCGGACTGAAAATCATGATTATAATCTTCCAGTTTGTCTTCAATATATGCCTTATCGTATACAGGTACTTGAAGCTTTTTAGACAATTCCTCCGCAATCATACTGGCGCCCGTTCCAAACCTACGACTCATAGTAATCACTAAATTCATAACCTGCTCCTCCGTTTCATAATGATTCTCACCCAATCACCCTGTTTTGCAGCAAAAGTAATTTTGTGAAAAAATCATAACATATTTTGCCTTGTAAAACAACTCCATGGCTTTTACATTTTAGAAACTACGCCATTCCCATAAAATGCTTATAATTTATGGAAATTCCGTTCGCAGATAAAATTCCAAAAATCATCTTCTGCTAAAGGTTTTGAGAAATAGTAACCCTGTATATAGCTGATTCCTAATTCTTTCATGGTATGGTACTGTTCTTTTGTCTCAATCCCCTCAGAAACAATTTCAAGGTTCATCCCATGTATCATACTGATCGCATTATCCATAACATATTTGGCTTTTGGGCTTTCAAAATATGCTGTTGTCATATCCTTGTCAAACTTCACGATATCTACCGGCATATCTACAATGTAATTCAGATTGGACTGTCCTGTTCCGAAATCATCCAACGAAAACCGGACACCGTATGCCATCAGCTTTTCCATATTATTTAACAACACGGATTTTGCATCAAGTGATACCGATTCTGTAATTTCCAAATTGATCTGTTCCGTAGAAATCTCGTATTTTTCCATAATATGTATAAACTCTTCTGCCAGCTGCTCATATGCGCACTGCACAACGGATAAATTGATTTCCAAATAATGCAGCCCGTACTGTTGAATGTTCCTTTCCTTTATCATACGGCATACTTTTTCAACAAGCGCTAATACAGCAAACGACTGTTCCTTTCCAAAAAGCTGTCTGGTATATTGCATCAATGCGCTATGGTTGAACATTCCCGACTGCCTATTCAAGTTTGTTTCTGGATTTTCCAGTTTTAAATAAAGGATCACCATTCCAATAGCTGACATATAGCCTACAATCAATAAGTCTTCGTCAAAAAATTGTAATAATGATGCTCCTATCCATATCGTCATCCAAAGCTGTACGGCTTCCCGTCTTACCGGATTGATTCTGCTTTTCTCTTTCTTTATAAGGCAAAAATTGATGACTAGAAAGCCTACCGCAAAAATATAGGTTGCTATAACGCTGGCTCCATAGGTATAGATAATTGTAATCCCATCTTCGGCGAGCCTGTAATCAAGCGGCAGGATATAAATAAGCAGCATACCCGCCAATGCAGTAAGTTCATATTTCTGTACTTTATTCTTGTACTCTTTCTTTTTTGTATAAATATCAACACATACATATAACTGTAAACCTCACATATGGGCACACACCAACCGGTCATATTCGGCAAACAGCCGGCCTCGAAAGAAGCCGGCTGTAAAATTTATTCTGTCACAAGTTCTCGAATCTTGACGCGTTTGATCTTTGCGGATAAAAGGAACGCGAACGCGAAAAATGCTATTCCCATAAAGACCACGGGCAAAACCACCGTCCGTGGTGTGAAGTCGCAGTAAAGCTTGGTAACTCCGATCATTCTGAACGAAAGCGTGAGAACGGGCTGCGAGGCGAACGCGCTGAGCGCCGCGCCCAAAGCCGCGCCCAATACCGCCGTTATCGCGAACCTCACGGCGAAGCCCAGCCGCAGCTTGTCGGAGGTAAAGCCCACCGCCTTGTAGATACCGATGTCGGTGCGCTCGTGGGTAAACGCTTTCGACACGACCATTCTCACCACCACGAACGCGAAAATCAGGGAGAAAACATAGATAAACGCCTGCATTGCGTTCACGAGAGAGGTGTACGCTATGCCGCCCGAGTCGTCTATGCTATCGTAGATCACGGTCGTCAAGGTATCGCCAAGCTTTTCGTCAAGCTCCCGCTTTATATCGCTAAGCTTCGATAGATCATCGAACATATATCCAAGCTCCAGATTGTTATGCGGAACGCCCAGCTTATCCGCGCTGTCAAAGCTCATTCCCAGCACCATGCCGCCATCGTTGGTTTTCTGGAAAAATCCCGTGATGATGAATTCCTCCTCGTTTTCCTTGTACGCCAGCCGCATTTTGTCGCCAATTTTCAGATCGTAAGCCTCCGCGACTATTTCGGTTATCAGCATTTCGTTGTCGTAACGGGGCGCTCTGCCCTTTAAGATGTTGTCCATCTGCTCGGAATACTTGTAGATCTTGCAGAGAATACTGTCGCCGTCGTAGAACAGCATAGCGTTGTTGCGATAGAGCTTATTGTAAACGCCCTCTTTGCTGTCGACGATTTTTTCCGCTTCAGCCATTGCCGCTTCCGTTTCCTCGACGGATTTTTCCGTGCTCTCGTCGGGCAATATCTCCAAATTCGGAGTGTACAGTCCCATTGCCACCTGCGCGGTTTTTGAGGAAAGTATATTCCCAATAAGGTTGACTGTTATCATAAAGAACGTGAGTATGCCGACTATCAGAAGCGCCCCGACGTACCTGCCGAAGCCCGACGTTATCTGCCTGAACGCGAGGCTCGCCGAAAGCGCCTTTTTGGAGATCGGCGCTTGAAGCCGGCTGTTGAAATAAATTTCCTCTTTGCCGCCCGAGATCGCGCGGACGGGAGATATTTTTGCGGCTTTGCGCGTTCTTATCAAGATCAAAACCGTGCAGACCGCCAAGATCGTCAGCATAAACAGCGCGGCTTTTCCCACGGAAACATTCTTGTTCGGAAAAATGCCCGTGCTTTGCATACAAATTCGACTGATGGCTTTTTCTATCGGAACCGCCGCGATACAGCCGACAATTATTCCGATAAACTGCGCCAGTAAATACCGCCAGATAAAAAGCGCGCGTATCTTCCCGCTGCCAAAGCCTTGAGCTTTGAGGATACCTATCGTCACATAGTCCGTTTCGATCTCCGCGCCAATACTGTGGCTCATAACGACAAGCACGATAACGAACAAAAACGCCGCGAAAACCAGCGCCATATTTATAAGAATGTCGGGGAGCATAACCGTAAATTTGTACGCGTCGTCACTTGTAAAGATACCAGTCACTATATAGCCCGTTTTCTCCTTAAGCTCCAGCGTCAGCTCGCGAGCGAGCTTTGTCATAGATCTATTATAGCTTTCAGGCTTTTTGATACGCGCCACAACCCTCTCCCAAGACTTTTCGGCTGTTGAAGACGGTTTGCACTCCTCGGTTATCCTATCGAGATCGCCGTCGCTTATAAACAGCCAGCTTCCGCTGAAGGTCGATGCTCCGCCCATAGGCTCCTCCACAAAGCCCTTCAGCGTAAAATCGTACGTTCGGTCACCAAACCTTGCGGTAAACTTGTCGCCGATCTCGCATTTGTAGACGGATTTATGTCCGAGCGGAACGTATATCTCGCCGTCATTTATTGTCCTCTGCCCGCTTTCAAGACCGCTTAAGTCGTCCTTGTAGAATCTGAGACCGCTCAGCGCGGTTTTCAGATTATCGCCGTCGTCAGTATCGCTGCCGTCTTTTTTTACCGAGTCGGGTCGCAGAAAATCAAAATATTCCACATCGCTGACAAACTCCGAGCTTTCGATAACCGAACGCATTTCATCGGTCAGCGCGGACATCGGAAAAGCAAGCTGAACGTCGCAGACCGCTTCGCTTTTCAGAGCCGCTTTCACGGCGTTTTGGTAGTTATCCCGCACGGATATAAGCGAGGTCATAACCGCCGAGATTATCACCATAAGAAACGTGACGCTGATAAACGTGCCCTTTTTCTTCTTGATATTCGCTTTAAGTAAAGTCAAAATTTCCATATTCCACCTCACCATTCAAGCGAGGTAAGCCAAGCGTTTACCTGCGTTTCGCGCGACTTTTCGTCCTCGGGTCTATACGGCGGCAAGGTAAGCTCGCCGATTATTTTTCCGTCCGAAATGTACAGAATTCTGTTAGCGCGGAGCGCCGCCCGCATATCATGAGTTACCATCAGTACGCTCTGCCCGTCCTTGTTTAAAGCCGTCAACAAATCGAGAACGTCCGCTGCGTTCTTGCGGTTGAGCGCGCCCGTCGGTTCGTCGGCAAAGAGTATCTTCGGCGAGTTTATAACGGCTCTGGCAACAGCGCACCGCTGCTGCTCGCCGCCCGAGACCTGCGACGGCAAGTGGTTCTTTATGTGAGATACCGACATCTGCGCGAGGAGCTTGTCGGCGCGGCTTTTAACGTCCGCGGAAGACTTGCTCTTATTTAAATACCCCGATACTGCGACGTTCTCAAAAAGCGTAAGATTGCTGACAAGATGCATTTGCTGGAAAATAAACCCGAAATCCGTATAGCGGAGCTTCGCAAGCTCGCTTTCCTTCATCTTGACAATATCCTTGCCGTTGTAGAAAACCTCGCCCGCCGCGGCTCTGTCCATACCGCTTAAAGCGTATAGCAGCGTGGATTTTCCCGAACCGGAAGCTCCCATTACCACGGTGAAATCTCCCTCGTACAGATCGAAGTCAACGTGCTGCAAAATATGGACTTGCCCTCCGTTATGCGCAAAGCTCTTGCATAATTCTTTTGCCGATAAAACAGCATTTTTCATTTTAATTCGCCCTTTCTTTTTTTATAATCCTATTTTACCACAAAAGAATATTAAGAAGTCCTTAAGAGATTTGAAAATTTTTTGCATTGTTTTCTCGGAAAGTAACAGAAAAGATATTGTTATAAGAATAACTCCATTCCATTGTTAATTTCTATAAATCCCCGCTTTGTAAAAATATCCATTCCTTGTTCACTGCTGTTATGCCATAATCGCTCTATATTATTCTTTTTGGAATATTCAATAATCCAATCTAAAATTTGATTTGCAAAACCTTGCTTTCTGAACCAAGGAGAAGTATATGTTTAATATATAGCCCTCTGACTCTCTTTAAATTTTCTTTATAAGGAATACGGGAAAATAGACCTAAAGATNNGATTGCAACAAACNTTTCTTCTTGAAATATTACCCAACTTATCAAANCTTTATTGATTTTGCCCAATTATTCAAACAATTCCATTCTTAAACGACATGACACATTTACTGATGTTTCGTTTAACCGCAGAACATCTGTTTTTAAAATATAAAACTCACCTCATAATTTCGTTTTATTGTTGTGTATTGACACTTGTAGTATCATCGGCAAAGTGACCTTCACCTCAAGTCCGCGTGAATGATTTTCCAAAGCCACCTTTCCGCCTGTTTTCTCCGCAATGTATTTAACTATATAAAGCCCGAGTCCCGAGCCCTGCTCGTTTCCGCAGTTGCTTCCTCGGTAAAATTTGTCGAAAATAAACGGCATATTTTCATCGGGGATTCCCGCTCCGTAATCGCGAAAATGCAGAGTTACACAGTCATTGTCTTTTGTAAAAAACACATCGATATCCGTTTTGGCATACTTTCGCGCGTTGTTGATTATATTTTCGCAAAGCTGACATAGCCTGTTTTTATCAGCGAGAACTTGCGATTTAAAACTCGGCCTCCGGAAAATAACGTCCTCGCGATCGGCGGAAATTTCGCTTACAACGTTCTCGATAAAAGAGCAAATTTCTATCCTTTTGGGAGCGATTTTCAGCTTGTCCAAATCGGAGATTGAGTGCAAAAACAAATCGTTCGTAAGCCGCACAACCTCGTCGCATTTTTTCGTAATTACGCCGAGATATTTTTCGCGCTTTTCGTAAGAGCTGTCCATATTTGCGGACAAGCCCTCGGCGTAGGCTCTAATGGACGCTATCGGGGTTTTTATGTCGTGCGAAAGCGTGGCGATAACGGTTTTGTTGTTTTCGATAGCTTCTTTTTCGCTTTCGCGGGATTTTTTGATTTCGTTTCGCATACTGTCGAACGCCCATGTAAACTCGCCGAAATAATTTGTGCGCTCAAATTTCAGCGGAACGTCAAAATCTCCCGCGGAAATTTTTGCCGCGAAATCTTTCATTTTCTCGAAAGGACGCAATATCGCAAAATAAGTGTAACCGAACGCAGTCACAAAAAACAGCACGCTTACTCCGCACAAAATCGGAATAGCGAAAGCGTCGCTTTTTTGATTTTCGGCATCGCGCATATTTTCCTGTAATGCATTGATTTTGTCGCTTGCCAAAGCGTAATTTCCGCTTTCGTTAAGATGTGTTATTTCGTTTAAAGCGACAATATATTCCGACTTTTCGTCCTCAAAATTTACGCTTTTTGATTTAAAATAAAGCCCGACCGAAAGCAAAATCATGGCAACCGAAAATAAAATTGTAACCGAAATAATTCGCTTTTTCACTCGCTCACCTCCAGAATATACCCGACTTTGTAAACCGTTTTGATGTATTTGGGATTTGCTGGTTCGTCCTCCAATTTCTCGCGCAGCCAGCGTATATGCACGGTAAGCGTGGACGGCTCTACGATCGAGAAAGCACCCCATACCTCGGCGAGCAGCTTGTCTTTCGGGATAGCGGTGTTTTTGTGTTCGCACAAATATGCCAATAAGTCAAATTCGCGCAGGGAGAGTGAAACTGTTTCGCCGTTTTTGATAACTGTTCGCGAGGTAATATTGACGCTTACACCGCCGAAGATCACGATTTTTTCTTCCTCCGCGTAGCCGTATGCTCGGCGGATAAGCGCGTTCACGCGCGACAAAAGCTCTTTCATGGAATACGGTTTCGGAAGATAATCGTCGCCGCCTATGTCGAATCCCGTAATGCGATCGGTTTCGCTTGTGCGTGCGCTCGCGAAAATCACGGGAACGCTTGACTCCTTTCTAAGCTCTCTGCAGATCTCAAACCCCGTCGTTTCGGGGAGATTTATGTCAAGCAACACAAGATGATATTTGTTTTCGGACAGCATATCAAAAGCTGCTGCTGCATTTGCCGCATGACTTACCTCGTATCCGTAGCTCCCCAGCATTTCGCTGATTATAAAAGAAAGCTCTTCATCGTCATCGACTATTAGAATATGTTTTCTCATTATGTTTTCCTCTCCACTGTATAATTTTTGTCTGATATTATTATACCATTTTGCGGTTCATAAAACAGTCCGCATAATGCCACACCTTCTAAAGTTACAAGGTAACTCTTACAAAGGAATTTTACAAACATTTCCGGCAGAATGTTCCGATAGTCCAATGCAATAATGTAAAGAATATCCAAAACAATACAAGCAAACGTTACGAGAAATATATTATACCCGACTAAGACAGTAAAAGTAAACTAGCCAAAAGGTTAGACTTTTCTGTTTGAGAGAGTTTTAACAATTTAAAGTTCTCTGATTCCCGGTTTCTCTTAAGAAAAAAAGAAAAGCATTGAAAAATCCAGTGTTTTCAATGCTTTCCAACGTCCCCGAGACGATTTGAACGTCCGACCCCTCGCTTAGGAGGCGAGTGCTCTATCCCCTGAGCTACGAGGACTTATATGAAAAACTTACTAAAAGCAAGCCATTCAACTAATTAAATTATGCTATGCGATATTTCCGTCATAATAGAAATATGCGTTACGCCACTAAAAACCAATGTGTTATATCAGCTTATATTTCCTCCGGAAAATTGATAAAGCCCTGCAGCCATATAATTCCCTTGAAGCGTCTGCCCACTTGTGGTTCCCCGAATAAGTCTATTATATTGATACAAACGTC
>WFLX010197439.1_pt1 | contig 26513 bp, 22 predicted proteins | sample 4967041 | NCBI WGS metagenome assembly WFLX01 (sample SAMN12857096, study PRJNA449069) | gut metagenome | isolation source: stool from male and female vole | host: Microtus ochrogaster | place: USA:Florida | collected 2017
CACTTTCCTGCGGAGCCAGTACTGCTGGGGGTATTGATTGTGCAAGCTCTGGCGCAGGTGGGGGCGGTGGCGATTTTGAGTCAGCCGGAGTTTCAGGGGAAAACAGCTTATTTTGCGGCAATTAATTCGGCTAAGTTTAAAAATAAAGTAATCCCCGGCGACGTGCTTCGCTTGGAGACAGAAATTGTAAAGGTAAAGGGTCCTATCGGTATCGGTGCGGCAAAAGCGTATGTGGGAGATAAGCTTGCAGTGCAGGCGGAATTGACCTTTGCCATAGGCGGAAAATAAAAAAGAGTGCAAATAGCGTAAGCTTGCTGGCACAGACGGGAGTATATATGAATTTGAAGCCCCTAAGAATCGGAGATTTAANTGCANAAATTCCTGTAATTCAGGGAGGGATGGGTGTGGGAATCAGCCTTTCCGGTCTTGCCGGCGCAGTGGCGGCAGAGGGCGGTGTGGGAGTGATTTCCACGGCTCAGATAGGCTTTCGCTATTCTACTTTTGATACGGATCCCATCGGAAGTAATTTGAGGGCAATTGCAGATGAGATAAAGAAGGCAAGGAAAATAGCGGCGGGCGGTATCATTGGCGTTAATATAATGGTGGCGACCAAAAAATACGAGGAATATGTGAAATCGGCGGTGGCGGCAGGTGTGGATCTGATTATTTCAGGTGCGGGGCTTCCCATGAATCTGCCGGAGCTTGTAAAGAACAGCAAGACAAAAATCGCTCCCATTGTATCCAGCTTAAAATCAGCTCAGCTTATTATAAAGTATTGGCTGAAAAAATATGACAGGCTGCCTGACATGGTGGTGATTGAAGGTCCGGAGGCAGGAGGGCATTTAGGCTTTTCCTATGAGCAGCTTGCAGACTTAAAGACATTGAATTATGATAAAGAAATACAAGCTATTGTAGAACATGTAAAGCAGTGTGCCGCTGAGAGGAATGCGGAGGTATCCGTAGTGGCGGCAGGCGGAATTTATACCAGAGAGGACGCGGAGAGAGTGGCGGCGCTGGGAGCTGACGGCGTACAGCTGGCAACCCGTTTTGTAACTACTTATGAGTGCGATGCGCCGCTAAACTATAAACAGGCATATATTGAGGCATGTGAGAAAGATATTACGCTTGTAAAAAGTCCTGTAGGAATGCCGGGCAGAGCTATTCGCAATGCTTTTCTGGATAAAGCCCAAAAGGGTTCTATACCCCATGGAAAATGTCATTTATGCGTGAGTACCTGCAAGCCTTCTGAGACTCCCTATTGTATTACCGAGGCTTTGGTAAATGCGGCAAAGGGAGATATTGATAATGCTTTGCTTTTCTGCGGAACAAATGCGTGTAGAGCCAAGAAACTGGAGTATGTACATGATATTATGCAGGAGTTTACCTAGAATGCAAAGCAAAAGCTTGCAGTAAGACGCGGGCTTTTGACCCTTGCGGCATTCGCCAATATGGATAGGGAACCAAGGGTTCCCTGTGTATCCGCTTGGCTTATTGCTCGCGGGAATAAAGAATGATAGAAATGAGGAACGGCATGACAACCAGAGTAGTTGGAACAGGAAGCTATCTTCCCGAGACAATAGTGACAAATGACGATTTATCAAAGATAATGGACACCTCCGACGAATGGATTTCCAGCAGGACAGGTATTAGGCAGCGACATTTGGTGAAGACAGAGAGCACGGCATATATGTGCGTGGAGGCGGCAAAGAGAGCGCTTGCGGATGCCGGGATGCAGGCGGAAGAGATTGAGCTGATTATTGTGGGAACCATTACGGGAGACTATGTGACTCCTTCTACCGCGTGCGAAATACAGGCAGCGATTGGTGCAAAGAGTGCGGTAGCGTTTGACATGAATGCAGCCTGTTCAGGCTTTTTATTTGCGCTGCATACGGCACATGCCTATTTACAGGCAGGAATTTACAAAAATGCACTGTTGTTGGGTGCGGAAACCTTGTCCAAGATTATGGACTGGAGTGACAGAAGCACTTGTGTACTTTTTGGCGACGGGGCGGGAGCCGCTGTTGTTCGTGTGGAGGAACAGGGCTTGCTTGCCTTTGAACAGGGCAGTGACGGCGCAAAGGGGCATGTGCTTGCCTGCCATAACAGGGCGAATAATAATCCTTTGACCACTAATCCAATAGAACAGGATTATGTACATATGGATGGTCAGGAGGTTTATAAGTTTGCAGTAAGTACAGTACCGAAATCCATAAACAGAGTGCTGGAAAGAGCTGGTTTTATGGCTGAGGACGTGGACTATTATGTGCTGCATCAGGCGAATATCCGCATTATTCAATCTGTGGCAAAGCGGTTGAAACTGTCTGAGGATAAATTTCCTATCAGTCTGGATCACTGCGGTAACATTTCCGCGGGAAGCGTTCCCATTCTTCTCGACGAAATGAACAGAAAGGGAATGCTAAAGCGGGGAGACAGGATTATTCTTTCGGGCTTTGGTGCAGGGCTTACTTGGGGAACGGCTTTACTTGAGTGGTAAAGCCTGTAAATTTGATTTTATAACATGGATGCCTGAGATTTGGCATAGTATATTCTATAAAGCTTGGGCGAGGCTTGGATAGTGGGCGTTTAAAAAGAGGAGCTGAAGACTGCCACTATGATGGGTTTTGCTTTGGAAAAAGTGAGGAATAGGTTATGTTGAATATGCTTTGGGCATCCATGATTTTGTTAGGAGTAATTTTTGCTGCCTGCACAGGGCGCATGAGTGAGGTTACGAATGCGGCGCTTGATGGCGCAGGAGAGGCAATATCACTGTGTATTACAATGGCTGGAGTGATGGCACTATGGATGGGGCTGATGGAAATTGCGGGGAAGGCGGGGCTGATTGACAAGATGACTAAGGGAATAGGACCCTTCCTTAGCTTTCTGTTTCCCCGCATTCCAAAGGGTCATCCCGCAAGGGGCTACATAGCTACCAATATCATAGCTAATGTGTTGGGATTGGGCTGGGCGTGTACTCCTGCAGGACTTAAGGCGATGGAGGAGCTGGCGAAACTGGAGGCGGAGAGGGGGAATCCGGCCTATCTGCCTGAGAGCAGGAAGGCAAAAGGTGATCGGGCAGAAGGTGTAACGAGGCACGGCAGAGAGACTGCATCCGTTACATTGACAGAAGGAGAACCCGAAAGGAAGGGGCGTGCTGCCAGCAATGAGATGTGTACTTTTCTGATTCTGAATATATCTTCTTTGCAGCTGATTCCCGTGAATATGATTGCTTACAGGAGCCAATACGGCAGTGTGAATCCGGCGATGATCATTGCACCGGCAATTGCAGCAACGTTTGTGAGTACAGCGGTGGCGGTGGTGTATTGTAAGGTGAAAGATAGGAAGCGAAGAGCGTGAGGGCTCTTCGCTTTCGATTCGTATTAATAAATCAGTTTTTTTAAAATTAAAATATAAAAAAACGACTAATACATAATATAATATTATAAATATTTAATTATAGGAATGCTTTTTACCAGAAGAAAATAAAGCATAGTGAATATTTTTTCAAAAGGTTCGTGTCAACTCAATTCTTCCGGGAGATAATGCGGAGTGTTTCCTTGTTCAAAAAAATTTTCAAAAAGTTCATGTCATTAACTTGACACAAGGGAACTTAAGGGAATGGAAGAACTTGCAAATCTTGAGTGGGAGCGTGGAATATTGGAGTATCTGTCTGAGCGTGGAAAAGGCGCTGGGGAGATAAAAAGCATAGTGCTGAAAACTGGAGGAAAGGCGGGCACAGGGCGTGTCGTCAGCAATGAAATTGTAGGAAAATTCTAAGCTTAGGCAATTTGAGGATGCTATTTTGGGGTGTTATTTTACATACAAGACAATCATAATGTCAGAGTAAGAGTTTTGTTACATTGGAAATTGATAATGACTATTATGACACGAATGTCGGATATAATTATTCCAGTGGTTAATTCCTTTATGGTGGGATACAAAATGGTATCGGGTGTGAAGACTTATGGCGGCAGTGGGTTTGGTATTGTATGAATTTTTGTTGAAATTAGGAAAAAGTTAAGTTATACTTGTGATTAAGTAAAAAAGGATAATTTTAAGCTTAATTTATGAATGTGTAAAATAATATGCCAAGCATTTCAAAAAAATGGAACGGCGCATTATAATCGCTGCATATATCACAGGAGAGTTTGAGGCTATCGGCTTCTTATCCGCCTTTTGAAAGAAAGGGCGACATAGGATGATGATGGGAAGCGCAGACCCCATAAGAAAGAGGAAATGAAAGAGTCATCAAAAGTCCTGCTCAATCCATCAGCTCCCAGCTCCTTTCTGCTATAAGGCAGGTAGGTGGGAAATACCCATTGCTTAAACAATTCCAATTAATTCGTGTTAAATTTTCAAGGTACAATTAATATCAGGATTTAATTAAGTGTGTCGTTTGACACCCAAATCTTCATAGGTGATTGTGATATGTTTTTCACAAACGCCTAAATACCGCTTTCGGGTGAAAGGAGAAAGCAATGAAAAGGACATTAGTGTTTATATTGGCGGCAGTGTTGGCACTCAGTTCAGTCTATACGGTAAATGCTACAGAGACTGACGCATCGGGAATAGTCCGACAGGAGGAGTCACAGCCGCATCAGAGAAATGACCAGAGCGCCTTGACGGTGTCGGGAGGGGATGCGGCGATGGAAGTGGAGAGCGAGTTGACACCAGAGATCACTCCGGGGCAGACCGGACAGGTGGACGTAATCATCGGCGATGCTCTTATTTTGGAAAGCCCGGTGACCTTTACAGTGGAACTGACGGATCCAGAGAGCCGGACTATGACGGAGGAGATTGTTCTGGGTGGAGACACTGCAAAACAGAGCAGGGTCAGCTTTAACCGTCTGTCTAAGGGACAATATTTTCTTAAGGTGACGGCGAAAGGGTTTGCTACATATTACCAGACAATTTCCGTGGAGGGCAATGCATGTGCCGTCAAGCTGATGACGGGGTTCCTAAGTGGGATTAACTACGTCGCAGGGGTGATGCATTCAGGTGTTTTGTTGATTGGGGATGTCAATGGGGACGGCAGCACAGACTCCCGCGACAGGACGATGTTGGTAGATGCCATTGACGGCAGGGCAACGAGTGCAGATGCCAGTCTGAATGCAGATTTAAACGNCGNCGGAGTGGNGGATCTCGCCGATNTGGAGTNCTTTGCAAAGGGATATNATGAGACAAGGGATACTCTGGCGGGAGTGGAGCGCTTCGTTCCTGCGGAGGCAATAAAACCCGTGCAGGGACTGAATACGAAAGTGGACGGGGATTTGCAGGGGCTTTTGGAGAACAGAGGGAATGTCACTTTGACGGCGCAGGAGTCTGACGGGAGTACGGCTTCCATTTCTGAAGATACGCCTGTTTCACTGGATTTTTACTTCGCCGATGCGAGCGATGTGACTATGACCGATGGAATCATAATTGAGACGGGCGGTGACAATCCCATCAAGAGCGGGGTTATCACGATTGCCTACATCGACGAGACCGGGGCGGAGCAGAGAAAGGAAATTCCCGTGGACGACGGGATCCACTATCTTCTGGAGGACTCTGCAATCAGAACCGAGCGCGACAGCTACGGTAATATCCGTCTGTATCTGGGAACTCAGGTCGCAGTGAAAAAGGTGACGCTGACTATCACAGGAATGAGGAATAACAATAACCTTGCCGAGATATCCAAAGTCGAGTTTGTCAATGGGATGGGAGAGAGGATACCACAGCCTGAGATGGATATTCCGATGAATCTGACAGCGGTTGAGGGCAACAAGATTATCAGTCTGGTATGGGATCCCTGTGTCAATGTGACAGGCTATGAAGTGCTGATTAAGCAGGGGGACAGTCAGGAGACCGTGTCGGTTGCCCGCAATGCTTTTGATGTTACATCATTTGGCGGCAAGGAGTTGACCAATTATCTGGAGTACCGGATTAGTGTGCAGTCTGTCAATGGCACGTGGCGCAGCGGGTATGGCAACGAGGTGACGGCAGTGCCCAAGCCAAACGGTAAGCCGGATAAGCCGGATAATGTAGCTGCCACGGGAAAATATCAGAGCATTCTGGTATCTTGGAAGAACATGAAGGACACGTTGTCGTACAATCTGTATTATAGAGAGGGCAGAGTTGGTGAGTATCAGAAGATTGAGGGAATCACGGAAAACAATTACACCATAGCGGGGCTAAAGGATCTGACAGAGTATACGGTATATGTGACAGGTGTCAACGAGTTCGGCGAGAGCGGTCCTTCCCTGTCTGCGGCGGCTACGACCACGGATAGCAATCCTGCGGTTATGCCAAAGTACAATTTAATCAATGTAGGTGAAAAAGGGAAAGCCGGCGAGCATATCGTCAGCGCGACAACGGGAGCAACCATGCAGAACAGCCCTCTGGATACCCAGTCGGGCACTGCTTGGGGAACGGTTGACCATGATGCGACATCCTATTTCTATGCCAATACCTGGGATACAGGCGGATTCAACACTATGAGGGCCAATCATGGCGTCACATATGAGTTTGATCAGACATATAAATTGGACACGATTGCGTTCCACGATGCGACGAGTCAGGATACAGGATATTTTTACGCAAAAGTGCGGTATTGGGACGAGAACGGCACCCAGACGGATGCTACAGGCGTATCCTTGCGAAGAAAGAGTGATGCAGACGGCAGGATATATTATGTGATAAAGCTTCCTCAAGCTGTCGAAGCCAAAAAGATTCAATTCGGCATTGCACGCTATTCGGCATCGGGAACCGTCACAATCTCCGAGGTGTATTTTTATTACTACGATACTTTGATGGAGGAAATCATGTCGCTGTATGCGGATGACCTGCACACGGTATTGAGGTCGGATGTGACGCAGGCGACGATAGATGCGCTGCGCGTCAGGATTAATACCGTGGATGAGGTGAACGGTGAGTATCACCCTGACCGGGAGCTGCTGGAGCGAGAGTTGCAGACGGCGGAGGCTATCCTGAACGATTCAGGGCTCAATGCCTCAGTGAGAATCTACAACGGGATTACCACCAAGGACGTGGGCAGAGGCTTTGGCGGTTTGAACGCATGGCAGCCCCTTGGCATTACTGCCGCTGCTAAGGAAGAGATTATGGTCTATGTGGGTCACAGCAGCAAAAAGACCGGCGAGGGAACGGAACTTCAGCTGGTGACTTCGCAGTATCATTCAGAGGCTGGAGGCGTGAGCACGGTGGTGGCAACGCTCAAGGTAGGAGCCAACAAGATTACAGTTCCCAAGATTGGAAGCACCACCGGTATTGAGTCCGGCGGCGCCCTGTATGTCCAGTATACGGGCAGCGGCGAGAGCGGTGAGTATGCGGTTCGCGTCAGCGGCGGCGTGCAGGTTCCCAGACTGGATTTGTATCAGGTGACAGATCAGGAAGAGAGATTGAACAGAGCGAAAGCTTATGTACAGGAACTTGAGACATATGTGAGCCGGATGGAGGCACTGCACGGGGAGGTTCACGAAAACTCTCAGAACAGTCAGGTGAATTATGCCTATAGCGAACAAGACTGTATTCTAGGGGCGTCCGATATCCTGTTGGATACCATGATGCTCTCCCTGCCGGCAAAGCAGATTCTGAGCGGCGCCGGAGGCGGAACTGCCGAGCAGAAAGCACAGACTATATTGAACTCCATGAAGGCAATGGAGGACATGATGTATCTGTTCTACCAGCACAAGGGATTGAATGCCAATGCGCCGGACGCGCTGGATCAGATTCCTAAAGGACATTTGAATATACGTTACCAGAGAATGTTCTCAGGCGCGTTTATGTACGCTTCGGGCAATCACATCGGCATCGAATGGGGATCTGCGCCCGGGATGATGAACGCAACGTCGGTGACAGCTGACAGCGAGGGCAGGTATGTGAGCGGGGCTTATTTTGGCTGGGGCATTGCGCACGAGATTGGGCATTGCATCAATCAGGGTGCTTATGCCATTGCAGAGATTACGAACAACTATTTTGCAGTGCTGGCTCAGGCGAAGGACGACAACAGCAGCGTACGCTTTCAATACGATAATGTGTATAAAAAGGTCACTTCAGGCGCAAGGGGAATGGCATCCAATGTGTTTACGCAGCTGGGCATGTACTGGCAATTACATCTGGCATATGACAGAGGGTACAATTATAAGACATACTCGGATTATACGGCACAGACTAGCAACCTGTTCTTTGCGAGGGTGGACACTTATGCCAGAAGCACGGCAAAGGCGCCTGCGCCAGACGGCATAGCGCTGACGCTGGCAGGGGATCGGGATCAGGATATCATGCGCTTGTCCTGTGCAGCGGCAGAGAAAAATATTTTGGAGTTCTTTGAGCGTTGGGGAATGACTCCGAATGCGGAGACCTGCAGCTACGCCGGGCAATTTCCGGAGGAGACCAGAGCTATCTATTATGTGAATGATGACGCGAGAGTGTACAGTTTGCAGGGTGGCGTAAGTTCGCTGAACAACACGGTGGATGCCGTGGGTGATGGCGTGACGGCAAGTGTCCATTCGGGAAGACCCAATCAGGTGGATATTTCGCTTGGCTTCAAGGGCATTCCTGAGGCGGATGTGCTGGGGTACGAGATTGTGAGATGTATGACGTCCGGTGGTGTCACAGTGAAAGAGCCGGTAGGTTTTACCACAGGTGATTCCTTCAGCGATACGGTTTACATCAACAACCGGGTAGTCTGGTATGAGATTACGGTTATTGACAAATATTTAAATCGCTCGGCAGTGAAGATATTAAATCCCATCAAGATAGGGGATGACGGAAGTCTGGATAAGTCATTCTGGACGATTAGTACGCAGAACCTGACGACTACCGGGCAGACTCAGGGCGAGAGCACGGACGGCTCACCCTGTGAACCACAGGTGGAGAATCCGGCGGGCAAGATGATTGACAATGATACGGGAACCGTATATACGGCAGTTGCGGGCGGTGATGTAGAGATTGTCATGGAATTCAACAAGACCCTCACGGTGACCGGAATGAAATACACTGCCATAGACGGAGCTTCCGATATGGGCTATGAGGTTTTGATAAGGTCCGGCGACACATGGTCGAAAGTGGCGGAAGGAAGCCTCGGGGCGCCCGCGTCCAACTCAGGCACTATTTATTTCTCAAATGAGGCTCAGGAATATGTTAGCACCTATGAGGCAACTGCCGTAAAATTGGTGCTGAAAGCCTCAGACGGCAGCAGGCTTTCCATTGCGGAGCTGGATTTGCTCGGGGTGACCGGAGATAATGTGGACTTCAGGCATGCAGACGACGGAACTGCAGTGATTGGAAGACTCTCCGCAGCATATAAATACGGTGACAAAGAGACGGATGTAATCCCCGAAGGCTCAATTGTCTTTGGCGGTACTATCAAAGGCAATCCGGCCTATAATGTACTGATACTTTATGATCAGAGCGGCAATATTGTGGGAGGCGTCAACGACGCAGGAGAGTTGAAAGCACAGCAGATTCTGCTGGCGGATGTGCCGGTGGAGGGCGATATCAGGAATGTGTGGAACGGTACATGGATTTACTGGATAGAACCCGGACAGCAGATGGATTTGACAGGGATTACTCAGGTGAGGGCAGAACTCTATCGTGTCAATGATGCTCAGACAAACGAAGGGCAGAGGCTTGTAAGTGATTCCCTGTTCGAGGCTATGCCGGCGACTCTGCCGAACATTGAGTTGGGCAAATAANAAAATGACTTAAACCATAGGGGTCTGGCGTCTGTCAGGCNATCCGGATGTAAGANGATAGACAATGAGAAAATATCTANGCANAGTATTTGTATCCATTTTAATAATTGCCNCCTTGATGCNCATGCGGGCACGGGCGGCAGGTAACGACGGGCTGCGGCTGGATGAAAAGGGAACTGTGACTGTGGTTNCCCAACATGCGGCGAAGGAAGGCATATCTTCCCTCGGCTTCAGCCTGTTGGTGGAATCAGCAGATGCGGTCAGAGTGGAGTTCCTGTTCGAAGAGAGTAAGGCGAAAGTCCAAGACTTTCGCTATGACGAAAATGCAAATAGGTTAAATATATATTTGGCGGGAACGGAAGCCCTGTTTGCGGAGGGAACGGATGCATTGACCATTGGCAAGGTCATTGTTCTGGATGCGGTCGGCAAGGAGGCATCCGCTCAGGTCAGCGTGGTAGAGGATTCCCTTCAGTATGTGTACGGCACAGAGACAAAGACCATGCAGGAGATTGATATTCCGGATGTGGTGCATATTGGTCCGTCCACTCAACCGTCCCAATCAACTCAGNCGCCGCCTCAGACGGCAGAGCCCACTCAGGCGCCGCCTCAGACGGCAGAGCCCACTCAGGCGCCGTCTCAAACGGCAGGACCCACTCAAACGGCAGAGCCCACTCAAGCGCCGCCTCAAACGGTGGAGCCCACTCAGGCGCCATCTCAGACGGGGCGACCTACAGTGGTTCAGACACCGAAGCCCGGCACTGCTCAGACAGCAACCCCGTCTCCGGATCCCGTGCCAGTGACAACTATAACGCCTGAAGCTACCGGAACACCGGCTCCAGTGGAAATCGGAGAAAATGGCGGCAGTTCGGGGGAGGGTTCCCTGACAGGAGAGAGTCATCAGCAGGAAAATGAGACGACCAGTGAGGGCAACGTTGCCAAAGGGGTTGATGTATTTATTGTGATAGTGGTCATTGCGGTCATCGTGGTTGTTGTTATCGCGGTGATGGCTTTGATAATACTTAAAAAAAAGCCGAACAGCAGGTATAATCGAAGAAACAAGGACAGATAGTGTTAAGAGCTGAGGCAGGAAACCAAACTTTGGTCGGGGAGGTTCCTGCTTCTTTTGTTTCAATATTATTTTGTACCTTCATTTATTTGCATGAAAAGGGATAAATGAGAAGCAAGCCCCGTGCACATCATCATCCCAGTAATCACTGTGACCTTTATCAGCACGCTGGCGGTGACATGCTGCAATATTAAGGATAGGCAATGACACAAAAAATGAAATTGTAGGAAAATGTTAAGCTTGGGCAATCTGAGAATACTCCGTTGGTGTGTCATTTTACATACAAGACAATCATAATGTAAAAGTAAGAGCTTTGTTACATTGGAGATTGACAATGACTATTTTGACACGAATGTCGGATATAATCATTCCGATGGTTATTTTCTTGGTGGTGGGATATGGAATGGTATCGGGTGTGAAAACTTATGAGACTTTTTTGAAGGGAGCAAAGGATGGTCTCAAAGTGGTGGTAGATATTATGCCCACACTAATTGGACTGATGGTGGGAGTAGGAGTTTTGCGAGCATCAGGATTTTTTGAATTCTTGGGTATGTGGCTTACACCTGCCACGGAGGCAATAGGGCTGCCCTCGCAGATACTTCCGCTTTTAATTGTTAAGCTGTTTTCGTCTTCGGCGGCAACGGGTTTGGTGCTTGATATTTTCAAGATAAACGGACCGGATTCTTATGTGGGAATGGTAACATCTGTTTTGATGAGCTGCACGGAAACGGTTTTTTACACTATGAGTGTTTATTTTTTGGCGGCAAAGGTTACAAAAACCAGATACACGCTGGCGGGGGCTTTATTGGCAACCTTGGCGGGAACCATTGCAAGTGTAATACTGGCAGGGTGGATGATACGATAAAATTGAGGATTTGATTCTGGCGAGCAGAGTGCCAGGGGATATGCTTACACGGGCAATTATGACTACTGTTTCATAATTGCTATTGCCAAACGGACAGGAAGCATGTAGCAGAAAAATTTATATGAGCCTCATGCTTCTTAGAATGAACAGATAAACGGTGAGAGTTATGGAGCTTAGAAAGGTGGTGGCAACTACAACACTGGAAGTCAGCGTACCTTCGTGCCCCATGTTTTTTGCCATAATATAGCAGCTCACAGTGGTGGGGGAACCCAGCATAATCAGAATAGCCACCAGTTTTTCGCCCGAAAAGCCCATAAAGACAGCTAAGGGAAGAAAAATACAAGGAAGCGCCACCAATTTGATAAAGGAAGCAAAGGCGGTGGGGGCAAGCTGCTTCAAAGCCTTTCTGCCTTCAAACCCGGCGCCCAGACCAATCAGGGCAAGAGGGGTTGCAAGAACGGATACATTGTTGATGGTCTTGGTGGCAATGACGGGAAAGGATATTTTGCAGACGGATACAAGCATTCCCAGCAAAATACCGATAATAATGGGGTTGGTGAGTATTCCCCTAACAGAGGATTTCAGGGAAGATTTATTGAAGCCGCGGGCGTTTGGACCTGTAAAGGACAATATCAGAACGGCGGCAATATTGTAAAGGGGAACGGTGCCGATAATCATAAGCGGAGCCATGCCTGAGGTACCGTAAATGTTTTGAATGAAGGCAATTCCCAGAACGGCGGCGCTGCTCCTGTAGGAGCCCTGAATCAGTTCTCCCAGCTGCGCTTTGTTTTGATAGAAAAGTCCGGTGAAACACCAGATGACGATAATGCTTAATAGTGTTACCAGAAAGCAATATAGTACATATTTGGTATCCCATGCACTGTAAAAATCAGATTCCGCAATGTCGCGGAACAAAAGTACCGGCAGGGTGAATTTGTAATTAAAAGAATTTAAGGTTTTTACAAAGGGTTCGTCTACTACGTGGAGATTTTTTAATACATATCCAAGCACCATAACCAAAAAGACAGGTATGGTGGCATTCAAACTAAAAAATAACTGTTCCATAAGGCTCCTCTATTCCGGCAGCGCTTATGCTGCGGCTGCAAGTACTATAGGACACTTATTCGTTTTTGTCAACCATCGGGTTTTCACGAAGGAAAAGGTTTTCATTGTTGCTGATAGTATACAAGGTGCGGTATTCCGAAGGAGAACAGCCCTTTAACCGCTTAAAGGTGCGGTTGAAGGAGGACAGGCTGGAAAAACCGGATTTCAAGGAAATCTCGGTAATCGGCAAATTTGGTATAATCAACATCTGTTCTGCCGCCTTGATTCGCTTAGCACTCAAATAGTCATAAAAGGTCTGATTCGTATATTGCTTAAACAGTCTTGTAAAGTAAAATTTGGAAAAGCAGGCAATAGAAGCAGCCTCTTCCAAGGTAATATTTTCGGAGTAGTGGGTGTCCAGATAATCCAGCACCATGGAAAGACGGTTTACCAGCGAGCCTGCCTTGGAGGGAGTCGTCAGTGTGGGGGTGACGGTATTCATTGTGTTTTCTCCGATTTTAGAAAAAAAGCTGAGCAGGCAGGAATAGATATTCATTTCCTTTGTGATACTGTTGCCCCAATAATGCTCGGCAAGCTGCATCATAAGTCTTGCCTCATCCTCATAGAATCCGGGATTTTTATCATTGGTGATATGTATGGGCTGGCTTATCAGGGAAAGAATATAGTTAAAGCCGGTAAGTTGTGAAAAGAAGTCAAGCTCAAGGAGGAAAACGAACCGGGAGCCTGAGGACGGACAGCGAAGCGCATGGACATTGCCAGCGGGAATTACAAAAATGTCCCCCTCCTGCAAATCATATTGTTGTTGTTGCACGATGACAGTGTAGCCTTCCTCCAGAGGCATAATGATTTCCAGCGCAGTATGCCAGTGAGGAGAGAAATTAGAATATTGCGTATTGTACCAAAAACGCAGGGAAAGACCCTTCAAATATTTGGATGTCTCTAAATCACCTTCCAGAGAACGCTCATATTCGGGGATCATATCCGGTTGAACCGTATAATGTTGTTTCTGTTCGGTAGTCAACTCAAAAATTTCCTTGGGATTCATTTGAGAAATCATCCTTTCTAAATTTCACTGTCTCCACTGTAATAATTGTAATAATGAAGAAGAGAGGCAATATGAGCTATGCAAATTTTGTTGGATTATATGCAATATGTACAATTTTTGACAATAAAATGGGGCAATATAAACAGTTTTCATTTAACTTAATAATATCATAATATAATTTAATTAGCAATAGGAACTGGGCAATAATTGCATAGAGAAAAAGAGACATTTTTAGTAGAAAAAGGAAGAAGTTTTGTGATACAATAACAGAATGAATAATTATTTACCAATCTTGATAATAATAATTGTGATAATAATGTCGGTTTTCGCCGGTATACATATTGCTGTGCGGATAAAGAGAAGAACTGCGGTACATGATGACATTGACCTGATGGAAGGGCATGATTTTGAATATTTTTGTGCAGAGCTGCTTGGCGGGCATGGATTTTTAGAGGTAGAAGTTACAAAAGGCAGCGGCGATTATGGTATTGATATTCTGGCGGAGAAGGACGGCGTGACCTATGCCATTCAATGTAAGTGTTATGGAACCCCGGTAGGTGTCAAGGCGGTGCAGGAGGCGTATGCCGGAAGGGATTATTACGACAGAATGGTAGGAGTCGTGATGACGAACCAATATTTTACCGCACCGGCGGTAGAGGCGGCTAAGCGGCTTAAAATNTTANTATGGGACAGAGGATATTTGGAAACAATGATGGAGGAGTAGGAGTGGNTATCNGGTCAACCCTAAACGAAGTGCTGGTAAAGCTGTTTCGTGATATTACCACAATTGAAGAGCATGCCATTAAGACGGGTGAGTATCAGGAATTGACCGTGAATGATATGCATGTAATAGAAGCGATAGATGTAAGGGAAGCTAAAAACATGACATCTGTGGCAAAGGCGCTTTCGGTCACTACAGGCACGCTGACTATTTCCGTAAACGGGCTTGTGAAGAAGGGTTATGTGAAACGTACCCGCAGTGAGGAGGACCGGAGGGTAGTGCTGATTTCTTTAACTGCCAAAGGGCGGAAGGCATTTGNACAGCATCAACGTTTTCATCAGGCAATGATAGCNTCTATAGTGGAAGGCTTATCTGANGAAGAACAGGAGGTTTTGGAGAGAGCGCTCCGCAANCTCAATCAATTTTTCCGGACTGCTGATAAGATGCAGGGGTAGCCGTCAGAAGAGCCTCCCGCAGGGTGGTAAAGTCTGAAGGCCCACAGTCCAGATAAAAGGTGTGGAAATCATAATCGGAATAATAGCTGCCCCATAAATCTGCGGCTTCTTTTTTCAGTTCTAATATTTCAAGATAACTTAAATAGTACTTTAAGTAATTGCAGGGATTCTCTGCAATATAGGTGTAGATGGCGCTTGCCGAGGAGGCATTTTCGATGCCGAAGGATTCCAGTATTTTTGCCACCTGCTCATAGGATGCGTTTTCGTAATGAATCATAACATCTAATAAGGAATAAAGGCATAACTGTAAACTGCGGTTATGCTTTTCTAATTGTATACAGACAGCATCCTGAGGGCGGNTTTNCTCAATCATCAGGTTGGATGCGTAGTCAAATGAGATAAATTCCACATAAAGGGCCCAGCCCTCCATGTAGCCGCCGTACCACAAAAGCGCGCGAAGCCTATTTTCACCGCTGTCCAAAAGACGACGGTTATTATATACATTTTGATAGAGATGTCCGGGATAGCCCTCATGAGCAAGGGTGGTATAAAGCTCTAAACCGTTGGGTGAGCTTTTNNGGTTAATATAAATGACATTATTGTCGGTATCGTCAATGGGTGTGGTTAGATAAAANGCGGGAGCGCAATAATCCTCAAGGCTGGGAGAGACGGTTTTTATTTCCACGTTGGGAGTATGCCGATTTCCGNCATTTAGCTTTGGANAATCCTCCTTCATGCGATTCTGTACATCGGTGATCATAGTGGCGGCATCTTTATAGGGGAGGAGAGTATAGTCCTCAGTAGTCAGACGCTCGGCGCACTCGGGATATTCGGCGGCAAGTGTATGTATTGCCAGATAGCTTTCTTTCATCTGTGCGGACAATAAAGCGACAATATCCTGAAGGGAACGGTAGGATCCGGTTTCTGCAACCAGAAGGTATTTGTAATATTCGGCACCCTGAGGTTTGGCGGCAAGACCCTGCAGAGGAATAGAGTCGTCCTCCAGCACGAAAAGCCCGTCAGCCAGCGCTTCATAGGCAGGCAGAAGTACCGTTTTCAACAGGCGGTTGTTCAAAGCTATAAATTCCANTGCTTCCTCTTTTGTNNTTTCTCCNTNNTCGTATAGANTNTGAAGTCTTNCACAAAAGGTAGTCTGTGNAAAAAATGAGTGCCCTTTTCCAGTTCTTCTTTTGTGACAATGGTGTCACATTGGTTTTTTACTTTTTCAAGACAGGAGGCCGGCATGAGCAGCCCCTCGGCAGCCTTTTCCTGTTCGTATACAAGGAGGGAAGCAAAATATTCGTCTGTCTGGTCCAATAATGAGAGATAATCTTTTACATCTTTTTTGTTGCGAAAAGTATACTCGGCAAGCAGAATAGGCAGTTGCGACTGCATCCCCGAAGAGGGGGATAAGGGTTCGTTAAAATAGTCAAAACGGTTTAGCTCCATAGTATTTTCCAGCGAGCGGGTCAGCAGCTTATAGGTATAGCGGTCTGATTTAGAAAGCTTTTCGGGATTTATGGATTTAAGGGAAGCGAGTATATTTTCGGTGGCGGTCTGACTTGCAATACTCCCTTGCCTGCTGTAGGCAGGGAGGGTGGGGCGGTAGCCATGAATGCCGAAATCCTCCGGATGTGCAAGAGTATAGTGCATGCTTAGGGTATTTGCGCACATTTCCTCCGAAAACAGTTGGGCGCTGATATGTGTAAAGCGCTTTTCATCTCGCCTGTAGGTGAACAGGAAGATTGTAATTCCCATGAATACAATAAGAAAGACGCTGGCAAAAAGTATTTGTTTGGCAGTAAAGCGGGTATGTTTTTTCAATGGCTATCAGAACCTTGCGAATCAATTTATGTTGCTTTATCATATGATGTCAAAGGCGGAAGTATGATAAGGGATATGTGTTGTTACAGTTCACACGTCAGCCTGTTGAAGCTCAAATTCCATGCTTGCATGAGAATTTGAGTTGACATGTTTCAAAGGGATTATTATACTTAATTATAGGCAAATTGCCAACCAAATCTGTATTATAAATTACCCGATTTCTATGAGATAATTTTATAAAATTATAAATAATTTTTTAGTTTGACACNCATATAGCGAGGCGGGTTNAACAGNAANGANGAAAAATGAGNGAAGNAGTGAAAAACAGTATTCAGTTCGGTAGGACAGCGNTTGGAATCGAGNTTGGTTNCACCCGTATCAAGGCNGTTTTGGTAGATGAAAATCATACCCCCATTGCCATGGGAACCCATGACTGGGAGAACCGTCTGCAAAATAATATCTGGACCTACAGTCTGGAGGATATTTGGGGCGGACTGCAGGATTGTTACAAGAGTCTTGCTAAGGATGTGAAGGAAAAGTACGATATTGTCCTGACTAGCATCGGTGCAATCGGTTTTAGTGGTATGATGCATGGATATATGCCCTTTGATGAGCAGGGAGAACTCTTGGTTCCTTTCCGTACCTGGCGCAATACCATGACCGAGGAGGCATGTAAAAAGCTGGTGCCTGTTTTTAACTTTAATATTCCCCAGCGCTGGAGTATTGCACATCTTTATCAGGCAATTTTGAGCGGTGAGGAGCATGTAAAGAACATTGCATTCTTTACCACTCTTGCCGGCTACATACACTGGAAGCTTACAGGTGAAAAGGTGCTTGGTGTGGGAGAGGCATCCGGCATGTTTCCCATTGATTCCAAGACCGGTGATTATGATACCAAAATGCTGGCACAATTTGATGAGTTGATAGCGGATAAAGATTTTTCTTGGAAGTTAAAGGATATTTTGCCCAAAGTGCTTAATGCAGGCGAAAAGGCGGGCGTGCTGACTGACGAGGGGGCAAAGCTTCTGGATGTGACAGGAACCCTTAAATCCGGTTGTCCTATGTGTCCTCCCGAGGGTGACGCAGGAACGGGCATGGTGGCAACCAACAGTGTAGCGGTGCGTACAGGTAATGTGTCGGCAGGAACCTCGGTATTCTCCATGGTGGTTCTTGAGGAGGCAATGTCAAAGGTTCATGAGGAGATTGACATGGTTACTACTCCTGACGGTATGCCTGTGGCTATGGTGCATTGCAACAACTGTACTTCTGATTTGAATGCATGGGTAAATTTGTTTGCCGAGTTTGCGGATACCTTTGGCATGACAATAGATAAAAACGATTTATACGGCACTCTTTACCGAAAGGCTTTGGAGGCTGATACGGACTGCGGAGGGCTGCTTGCTTACAACTATTTCTCAGGAGAACCTGTAACAGGCTTGAACGAGGGCAGACCTATGTTTGTCCGCACTCCCGATGCTAAGTTCAATCTCGCTAATTTTATGAGAAGTCATCTTTACAGTGCACTTGCTACCTTGAAGGTGGGCAACGATATTCTTTTGAAGGAGGAAAAGGTGAAGGTGGATTCTCTTATGGGTCACGGCGGCCTTTTCAAAACTCCCGTGGTAGGGCAGCAGATTCTTGCGGCGGCTTTGGGCGCTCCCGTCACCGTAATGGATACCGCAAGCGAGGGCGGAGCATGGGGTATCGCCATTCTTGCCGCATATATGCAGGAGAAGGAAGGAGGGGAAAGCCTGTCCGATTATCTGAACAACAAGATTTTTGCGGAACAGACCGGAACTACCATTGAACCTAAGGCGGAGGACATCGCCGGCTTTGACAGCTTTGTGAAGAAATATGTACAGACTCTTCCCGCAGAAAAGGCAGCGGTAGAGGGGCTGCGATAACATTTCGCCTTGGTAACACGAAAATTTAAAGGTGTGAAGCGCTACAAATATGCTATGATGACAGAGGCGAGTATTATATGAATAGCCGGACGGCGATTTTCACATCGCACTTTGTGTCTGTGCGCTGCTTGACACAAAGTTGCCCATGCTCATTGTCTTGGCAAGCCGAGCCGTTAAAAGCAGCGTAGAATTGAGGATTAATATGCTAGATAAATTAAAACAACAGGTATATGAAGCAAATATGGATTTGCCCAAGTTTGGGCTTGTGACCTTTACTTGGGGAAATGTCAGCGCCATTGACAGAGAGAGCGGTTTGTTTGTAATCAAGCCCAGTGGTGTGGACTATGATAAATTGGCGCCGGAAGATATGGTGGTTATGGATTTAAACGGCAATAAGGTGGAGGGAAAATATAAGCCCTCCTCTGACACTCCCACTCATTTGGAGCTGTACAAAGCGTTTCCTGAAATCGGCGGCGTAGTACATACCCATTCCTCTTACGCCACAAGCTGGGCACAGGCAGGACGCAGCATTCCATGCTACGGAACCACTCATGCGGATTATATTTACGGTGAGGTTCCATGTCTCAGAGTGTTGACAGAGGAAGAGATTGCAGATGCTTATGAGGAGAATACGGGTCATTTGATTGTAAATGAGTTCAAACGTATGGAGAAAGACCCTATGGCTGTTCCTGCCGTACTCTGCAAAAATCACGGTCCCTTTGCATGGGGAAAGGACGCGGCGGAGGCTGTACATAATGCAGTGGTGTTGGAAGAGGTTGCCAAGATGGCATACCGTGCCGAGACTATCAACCCCAGAATACAGCCGGCTCCTCAGGAATTGCAGGACAAACATTATTATCGCAAGCACGGTGCCGACGCTTACTATGGGCAAAATTAAAAAAATGCCGAATATGCAAGGATTCTTGCAGGTTCGGCATTCCTGTAAAGTAAAATACTTATTTTTCTTTGAAATATTCTACTCGTTTTTTTGAACAAAAAAACGCAAGTAATTTCTACAGTCAGTTACTGGACGAGACAAAGGTTTTATGCTAGTATAAATAAATAAGGCATAAAAGCGATAGCCGTATGTAAGCTTACGGCAGAATGGAGGAAACGATGAACAATTTAGAACTGCAAAAACACGCGAATGAAGTTCGCAAAGGCATTGTAACGGCAGTTCACAGTGCAAAGGCAGGACATCCGGGTGGTTCCCTTTCTGCGGCAGACGTGTTTACTTTTCTTTATTTTGAAGAAATGAACATAGACCCCAAGAATCCTGATATGGAAACCAGAGACCGTTTTGTATTATCTAAGGGTCACACCGCTCCCGGTCTGTATTCAGCTATGGCAAACAGAGGATATTTCCCTGTTGAGGATTTAAAAACACTCCGAAAGCTGGGTTCATATCTTCAGGGTCATCCCTGCATTCATATTCCCGGTGTAGACATGTCCTCAGGCTCTTTGGGGCAGGGTATTTCCGCAGCTGTAGGTATGGCGCTTGGCGGCAAGCTGGATAATCAGGATTTCCGTGTATATACAATGCTGGGTGATGGCGAGCTTCAGGAAGGTCAGGTTTGGGAGGCTGCTATGTTAGCCGGTTTCCGTAAGCTGGATAACTTATGTGTAATTGTGGATAATAATAACTTGCAGATTGACGGACCGATTGATGAGGTTTGCTCTCCTTATCCTATTGATAAGAAGTTTGAATCTTTTAACTTCCATGTTATCAATGCGGATGCCCATGATTTTGATTCCCTGCGTACTGCTTTTAAGGAAGCAAGAGAAACTAAGGGTATGCCTACCTGTATAGTTGTACATAGTGTAAAGGGCAAGGGTGTTTCCTTCATGGAGAATAATGTTGCATGGCATGGTACGGCTCCTAATGACGAGCAGTATGCTGAGGCAATGGCTGATTTGGATAAAATCGGCGCAGAATTAGAGAAAGCAGGTGAAGCATAATGGCAGACAAAATCGTAAATGACACGATTAAGAAGATTGCAACCAGAGAAAGCTACGGTAACGCCTTGAAGGAATTGGCTGAAGAATTTCCGGAATTAGTGGTGTTGGATGCTGACCTTGCGGCAGCTACCAAGACCGGTATCTTCAAGAAGGCTTATCCGGAGCGTCATATAGACTGCGGTATTGCAGAGTGTAACATGATGGGTGTAGCAGCAGGTTTATCCTTAGTGGGTAAGATTCCCTTCGTAAGCTCCTTCGCTATGTTTGCGGCAGGTCGTGCATATGAGCAGGTTCGTAACTCCGTTGGTTATCCGCATTTAAATGTAAAAATCGGTGCCACCCATGCAGGTATTACTGTTGGAGAGGACGGCGCTACCCATCAGTGTAACGAAGACCTTGCGCTGATGAGAACCATTCCCGGAATGGTTGTAATGTGCCCCTCCGATGATATAGAGGCAAAGGCAGCCGTTCGTGCGGCATTGGAGCATGAAGGACCTGTGTATATCCGTTTTGGACGTGCGGCAGTACCTGTTATCAATGACAAGCCCGATTACAAATTTGAAATCGGAAAAGGTACCGTGGTTCGCGAGGGTAAGGATGTGACTATCGTGGCAACCGGTATTTGTGTGGATTCTGCTTTGGGAGCGGCAGAGAAGCTTGCGGCAGACGGAATAGACGCAGAGGTTATCAATATTTGTACGATTAAGCCTCTTGATGAGGACATTATCATTAACAGTGCAAAGAAAACCGGCAAGGTTGTAACCGTTGAGGAACACTCCGTTATCGGTGGCTTGGGAAGTGCCGTATGTGACTGCTTAAGCGCTAATCTTCCCACTCCTGTAAAGAAGATTGGTATGCAGGATATCTTTGGTGAGTCAGGCTCTGCAGGTGCCCTNGTTNAGAANTANGGTTTGNACGCAGCAGGTGTTNATAAGANNGNAANGGAATTTCTGTAAAAAAAGAGCTGCTGATTGAAATTGCAGATATGGAAACTGTAGTAAAAAGTAAATGAGAGAAGCTTCGGTAGTGGTCAGAACGACAGGCTGCCGGGGCTTTTTTATTCTTGTAAGTAATCATTATTTTAGATAACCATTCAGGGGAAATGTTAAGAAAATTTTAATAATTTTATATCATAGTTTGAAACAATTCGGAGTTACACTGTAAACAGAATTACAGGAAAACAGAAAGATGGATGGGTTATGAGGGAACAGAGTACAAATGCGAGAGTGCCGCAGAGAAGGAATGGGGTACAAATAAAGAACTTGAGAAGACAACAGGAATGGGCTGCAAGAGAGCACCGGAGGAATCCTTATCTGGAAAATTATGGACAGGCACAGGGGGCGCGGAGCGTAAGACAACAGACAATAGATTATGTGCAGGCATCCGGGAGAATCATAAATAATCAAATGGCGCAGGAAGGTTATCGGGTTGTGGGAGAACCACGGCGTCAGGTAAGCGGTAAGCCTCTGTCCGGATCCCAGTCACCGGTAAAACGTCAGGCATCTACATATCGGACAACATCCGAACGCCGTCGGACGCAGATTGCACAGATGAGAAATAAACGAAACAGGCGAATCAAGAGACTTCGGTTTCTATTTGGTCTTCTGTGTTGTGCCGGTGTAGTTGCATTGTTTGTGACTATTTTGTCGAAGCTTTACGACGAACCTCAGATAGACGGAACTATAGCGCCGGGCAAAGAGATGCAGNCGGCNGGTTNTTTNGNAGGGCAGCAGGNAGAAATGATTCAGGGNCTCAGTCAGGAAGTATACAATAAGCATCCTCAGTGNGAGGAGAAGCTTCTGACTCCTAATGAATATNCCAGACCGGGGGATAAGCTGGAAACGGTAGAAAATATTTTTGTNCATTATACTGCAAATCCCGGCACAAGTGCGGCACAGAACCGTAGCTATTTCGAGCAGCTCAAGGATACACATGACCGCAGCGTCAGCGCACATTTTATCATAGGCTATGAGGGTGAAATTATTCAGTGCCTGCCGCTGGACGAGATTGGCTATGCAGTGCAGACCAGAAATTATGACTCTATTTCTATAGAGTGCTGCTACTTGGCAAAAGACGGTTCCTTTACACAGGAGACCTATGATTCTTTGATTTCATTGCTGAATTGGCTGACCGAGGCGTATTCTCTTGATGTAGAGGATATTCTGAGGCATTATGACTGCGGCGGCAAGAAATGCCCCTTGTACTACACGGAGCATCCGGATGCATGGGAGCGGTTAAAAAGAGATGTCAAGGAGTTGATAGAACAGTCCCCTGCGCCTCGAGACTGAGGGCAGGGGGGTTAAAAGTATTTACCACTTATATACCACACTGCCATGGGCGGGCAAATCAGCCTTCACCACTCCGGCAGTATCCACGCAGGCGGACTCTCCGGTCCAAAGTTCGGTAAGTCTGTCCGGTGCATCGCCCATATGCAAATCTTCCCAGACAACGGAAACAGGGGCGGCATCATCGCTTACATTAAACAGCGCAAGATAGGCNNANNCGNNTTNTTCGTTATATNCAGTNCAAATNGCTTNGTTGTCATCCAGACAAATCTGATGAGGAACACNCTTAGGCGTCAACATGGCGAGCNCCTCCCTGTTGGTCAGAAGAGACAGAGTCCAGTCATCCAGCTTGGTCATTTCACAACCAAGCATAAGAGGTGAGCCGAATAAGCACCACATGGTCATCATTGTCCTCTGTTCCTCTTTAGTGAAACGGGTCACGCGCTCCTCTCCAAAGCCCTTTCCCAGATAGCCTAAGGGCAGCATATCGCAATCGGGGTAGCAGCCCTCTGATACATGTCTTTGCCAAATTTCACAGCGGCGGAACATATCCTTTAACAGCTTCCAGTTATCCCAAAAATCATCCGTGATGCGCCACATATTTGCATAAGTTTCATAATGCCATGCCCAATCGATTTTTGCAGGTCCCGGTGAAAGGGAAAGCACCATAGGACGACCGTTTTTTTCGATTGCCTTTGCAAGCATTTCGGTTTCATATCGTGCCGAGGGCTGGTCAAGGCGGCAGATATCGTCACATTTGATAAAGTCAACGCCCCACTCGGCGTACAATTCAAAAATAGAATCATAATATGCCTGACCTTCCGCCGTATCGGTTACGCCGTACATGTCGGGATTCCACCAGCAGATAGAATTTGGAATTGCAATTTCATCCGCTGTGACTGAGCACCCCTTAACGGCAGTATGATTGTGAGCGGCAATACGGGGAATGCCCCGCATTATGTGAATTCCGAATTTTAAGCCCAAGCTGTGGATATAATCAGCTAAGGGTTTGAAGCCGGCACCGTCCACAGAAGAGGGAAAACGCTCAGGATCGGGCAGCAGCCTTGAGTATTCGTCCGTTTCCAGCCGAGAAAAAGGGATATATTGATGTTTATCACGCATGGAGCCTGCTTTGTGGGCATACCATTGGATATCCACTACAATGTATTCCCAGCCGAAGTCCTTCAGATGCTCTGCCATATATTCGGCGTTTAAGCGTACCTGTGCTTCGTTTACAGTAGTATCATAGTAATCATAGCTGTTCCACCCCATGGGCGGAACCTTAGCAAAAGTGTTTTTGTCCATAAACAAATCCTTTCTGCAGCATATGCCGCTTTGAATTTCACTATANAAGCCANTATAATATACNTATGGCANAAGTNNAAGGAGATAATACNCGNTANGGNAGGCAANGGNGNNATTTTATCCCTATTCAATAGTTGCTATTTGAAGTAAATTTTGTTAAAATAATAATGACAAATCAACTGAAACGGGNATTTGAGAGGATTACANAATGAATATTTTAGCGCCGTCGATTCTTGCCGCCGATTTTTNGAAGTTGGGTGAGCAGATCAGAGAAGTAGAAAAGGCAGGAGTGCAATATTTACATATTGATGTTATGGACGGATGTTTCGTACCTTCCATTTCCTTCGGTATGCCGATAATCCGTTCGATTCGTAAGGAGACGGAATTGTTTTTGGATGTTCATCTTATGATAGAGCAGCCTCAGCGCTATATTGAGACCATTGCCGGATGCGGAGCCGATATAATTAATTTTCATTTGGAGGCAGCTGAGGATGCCGGGGCAGTAATCGCACAAATTCATAAAACCGGTAAGAAAGCCGGTATTACAATAAAGCCGGAAACGTCTATAGACACACTTTTACCGTATCTGGATAAGGTGGATATGGTTTTGGTGATGACGGTGGAGCCGGGGGCAGGCGGGCAGAAGCTGATTCCCGGTTGCCTTGAAAAGGTCACACGGCTTAGGAATGTAATGGAGCAAAAGGGGTTACACTTTGATATAGAGGTGGACGGCGGCGTCAATTTGGAGAATTTGGAGCGGGTATTGGAAGCGGGGGCAAATGTGATTGTTGCCGGCTCTGCAATATTTAAAAATGACATTGCTGTCAATGCAGGGGCTTTTTTGGACAAAATGCAGCATAGGCCTGAAGAAAAGAAGGGGTAACGGCATTTGTGCTTTTAAATATCCGCTAAAGCGCACAGATGGGAGCAAGGAATGGAACAGTCTAAAATAAAAAGTTGGATGCAATTTTTTAAGAAGCTTGCAATTGAGTTTTTACAGTTTATAAAGTGGGTAGTCGTATCAACTGNTATCGGAATCGTGGTGGGGTTGATAGGTACTGCCTTTTCTTATGCGATGCAGATGGTGACGGATTTCAGAATGGACAATCCCCGGGTTATGATAGGGCTGCCTTTTGCAGGACTTATTATTGTATTTCTATACCATTTGGCACGCCGTGATAATGACAAGGGAACCGACAGCGTTCTTTCGGCAATCCGTTCCGAGGAGGAATTGTCCATTACTATGGCACCCTTGATTTTTATCAGCACGATTCTGACCCACCTGTTCGGAGGCTCTGCAGGAAGGGAGGGCGCTGCGCTTCAGCTGGGTGGCAGTATCGGAAACGGATTCGGTCATCTGTTCCGTATGAAGAAGTCGGATGTACATGTTATGATCATGTGCGGCATGAGTGCCTGTTTTTCGGCGCTTTTCGGAACGCCCTTGGCTGCTGCGGTATTCTCCATGGAGGTTGTAAATGTGGGCATAATGTATTATTCCGCATTGGTGCCCTGCATATTTTCCGCGCTTATTGCGGCGGGAATTGCCAAAGTGCTTGGAGTAAGCGGTGAATCTATGGTGATTTCCCAGATTCCGGAGTTTACGGCAGTAACCGGTAGNAAGNCAGNTCTTTTGGCGANATTNTGTNNTNTGGTGANNNTGCNGNNTTNCGTNGTGCTCCATCTTGNGGNAAGAAAAGGNNGAAAATGGATTCCAAATCATTATCTTCGTATAGGCGCCGCAGGTGTGATTATCATTATACTGACTTTGCTGGTACGCTCTACAGATTATATGGGAGCGGGTATGCAGGTGATTGAGCATTGTGTGGAGTCCGGGGAAGTGAGACCTGAAGCATTTCTTTTAAAGATTCTTTTTACTGCAATTACTTTAGGGGCGGGCTTTAAGGGCGGTGAGATTGTTCCCTCCTTTTTTGTGGGGGCGACCTTCGGCTGTCTGATGGGCGGACTTTTAGGGATGCCACCCTCGCTCTGTGCGGCGGTAGGGATGATCGCGGTATTCTGTGGCGTTACCAACAGCCCCATTGCTTCGCTGCTTATTGCGTTAGAGCTGTTTGGGATGGACGCAGCATTGTATTTTTTAATCGGAGTGGGTGTCAGTTATATGCTTTCGGGTTATCATAGCTTATATCATACTCAGAGGATCTTGTATTCAAAGTACCGGACAGAAGAAAGGGACATGCAGTAGCTATGAGAACATTTTAACATAAAAATCTACAAAAATTGATTTTTTTCGTAAAAGTAGTCACATTGTTTTTCTGATAGTCTTGCTATTTAATATAATGCGGCATTGAAGAATAGTTATATTTACAGTG
>WFLX010233534.1_pt1 | contig 26499 bp, 24 predicted proteins | sample 4967041 | NCBI WGS metagenome assembly WFLX01 (sample SAMN12857096, study PRJNA449069) | gut metagenome | isolation source: stool from male and female vole | host: Microtus ochrogaster | place: USA:Florida | collected 2017
ATGAATGCGAACGGAATTGAAAGTATCCCGAAGAGTCCTATCAGACCCTGATAAAGCGCTATCTTCCCGGTGGCTTGATTGGCAGATGCCATAGGCAGCGATACCGAATCAATCAACGCCTCCATTAATATTATCTGACAGAAGGGCGCGACATGCTCGGAATGGTCCCCCAACCAAATCTGAAGGACGAAATCAATACATAAAACGATCGGCAAGACAACCACCAACATAAGAAAGAATGTCATCTTACTTCCCCTGTGCACTAACGAGCGCATCTCCCCATAGTCATTCACCGCATACTTTTTCACTATTTGCGGGGCAACAGCAGAGCTAAACCCACTTGAGAATGTTCCGGAGGCAGTTCTCACGGTGTTAGCCACGCCCTGCGCCGCATTAACAATCGGGCCGTGAAAGACATTCAGTATCACCGACAGTCCCTGATTCTTGCCAACCCACGCAAAGTTGCCGAACAGGTTCCAGAAGCTAAAGGATGTGATTTCTTTTACTTTACCTTTATCCCAAACCAATCGGGGTCTACACTCGGCGTATTTTCGCCTTGCGAAAACCACATAAACACTTTGCACCAACAATGTGCCTATCAGCAGCATGAAAACGTAGCAGATCAACTTGTCGAAAGGCAATATTACAAGTAAGACGCAAATCCCGATTTTGATGATAGCGTCTAAGATTGCCATTTTGCCGAACAGATGCATGTCCTCATGCGCCATAATCGCCATCATGTACGGCGAGGAGGCAAGGGAAACGCACGTGGAAACAATCACAATCTGGAAAATCACGTTAGCTGCGAAAACTCGTCCATCCGGTACGTGAATCACACTGTTTATGAACCATACGCCTACGGATTCTGCCAACACAAAGATTATCGCGATCAAAATAAGATATATGGTGTATGTCACATTGAAGTTGCTCTTAATTTCGTCTTGGTCACCTTTGCCGATGGCATAAGAAAAGAAACGCTGGCTGCCTACTGACAGCGCCCCGGTTACAAAAGTCAGAAATCCGATAGCGCCCCCAACGACGGTATAAAGGCCATAGTCCTCCTCCCCTAAAGCCTTCAGAACTATCCTGACGGTGAATAGCCCTATCAGCAGGCTTACCAAACTCCGCACATACAGCGATACCGTATTCTTGGCGATTCTCTTATTGTTGGAAGACATCGAAATTTATGTGTTGGGGCGTTTGTGGTGATTATGGTGTTTGGGGGGCATCAGGCGTGTAGCTCGAGGTAGTCGGGGTCGGCGGAGTAGGTGACGGTGGCCCCGGCGCCCCGGAGCTTGAGAACGAGGCGGCTGACGTTGCCCTCGCGGTCGACGACCGCCTTGACCACGGTGCCGTCGTACCCCCCGTAGAGCCCAGTCAAGACACTGGCGCGGCGCCCCGCCAGGTCGGACCGCCCCGAGGCCCTGCGCCCCTCCAGCCCCTCGAAGTAGCCGCGGATCAGGCCCACCTCCATGTCGGGCACCCTGGAGTAGGTCATCCCCTCCTCACCGGGAATCCCGTAGATGAAGCCGAGCCGGCCGGACATCAGGAAGCGGTTGAGGGCCTCCGCCTGCAGGCGGTTGACCCTGACCAGCAGCAGCGAGTCCCAGAGCCCGTCGTAGCGGGTCTCCTTGCGGCCGTCGCGGTCCTTGACGACCCTCAGCCGCGGGCAGAGGCTGTCGACGGGGCGGATCCCGGCCGAGGTCTCGACCTCGCGCAGAAGCGCGGCCCCGCCCGAGCGGCCCGCGTCGCCCTTAAGGGCCGACCGCACGCAGTACCAGGAGTAGCCGAAGTTGGAGAGCCTCGACGCGGCGGCGTCGAAAGCCGCCCGCACGAGAGAGCCGTCGCCGTCGCCCCCGCCGTACAGGCGGTCGATAAGGCGGCGGGCGTCGCCCCGGGGCAGGCCCCCCTCGACGGCCAGCCCTATCCACTGGACAAAAGGCTCGCGGAAGCCGTCGCCGAACGACAGAGACGCCCCGCGCGCGGCCGCCAGGGCCTCCCACTCGACCGAGCGGGCGCTAATGCACCCCCCGGCCGAGCGGAGCCACGCGAGCATCTCGAGGAGGTGGGGCGGCAGCTCGATCTCGGCGTCGAGATGCGGCAGCCGGACCGCGCCCCCTGCCTCAGGGGACCCCTTAAGCAGCCGCGACAGCCCGGCGTAGCCGACGCCGCACAGCAGCGTCCCCAGGGCGGCGTAGCCCAGGCCGCGGGCCTGCGCCGCGGCGTCCGCCCGCGCGGCCTCCGGGATGTCGGCAGCCACGCTCCGCTCCTTCCTAAGGTGGAACAGCGAGAGGAGGCGCTCCATGTCCTTGCGCCTCGGGGGGTCGGCGAGCGTCCCGATCTCTCTGGAGTCGGACTCGCCAGCCCCCGGAGAGATTTTTATGTTGGGGCAGAGGCGGCGCTTTATCGCCTCCCGGCAGTACGACGCAAGCATCTTACGGCGGAAGGCGGCCGTCGCCGCCGACAGCGCGCCCTTCCGGCTGGCACCCGGGGAGGTCATGAAACGCTCGAAGCCGTCGAGCCAACCCGTCGAGACCACCTCCAGGCAGTCGACGGGGGCATCCTCGCCCACGTACGCCTCCAGGCTCCCGAGACACTCCCGGGCCTTCTGCGCCTTGTGCGACGACGGAGAGCGGGATATAGACCCGCGTATGAGCTCGCGCATGTCCATGGTTCGTAAATTTTCACCTCCGGCCCGAGCACACCCCGACCTCCCCTCGGACAGGCTGGGCTTTCCAAGGGCGGTGTAAATGGCGGGGATTCAGGGGCTCTGAGAATCGCATAATTTGCGCTCTGAGGCTTTATAAAAATACACCTCTTACGTAGAGGTATATCGGGGTGCAAATTTAGATATTTTTCGTGAAATCACCAAACAGCAAAACCCCACATTAACATATCGGCTTATATTAATTATTGATTTTCAATAATTTGCAATCGCTATGCGCAGTATTTCATTTCGGTTACGATTTTCGGCTATCGCAGCGGCAAAAAGCAGGATAACGAATAAAAATCTTATAGCTACGTCGTATTTCGCTAATATACAAGGAAATGCGCCGCTCGATATACCTCTACGTAAGAGGTGTATTTTTATAAAGCCTCAGAGCGCAAATTATGCGATTCTCAGAGCCCCCAAACCCCCGCCATTTACACCGCCCTTGGAAAGCCCAGCCTGTCCGAGGGGAGATAGAGAACGCTTTGGAAAATAGCGGTAATTTGTTGAGCCACGAGGGATGAACTTATTGGATTTCATAAAGTTATCCATCGACAACGAGCGCAGCCGGATGTCACAAAGCAGCCTCGATAAAGCGTCGGACTGTGTTGAGGCTCTTAAGGCGTATATAGGCGATAAGGATCGCGACGTGCGAGATGCGCCGTATTTCGACTTCATCTATGGGTTTGGCAGCTTCATTACTGAAGCTTACGAGCGTCGCTATGCTCCTGCCACAGCTGCCGAATGTCTCCGCACGTTAAGAAAATATCTGCGCACGGCGATCTCGCTGGGGCTCATACCCAACATAGACAATGTCCCGGCCGCAACTGAAGCTCTCTGCCGCGACGCATGGGGCTGCCAGGTATCATCCAAATCTCAGTCGACTAAACCACTGAAGCTTGATACTGCCCGCCATGTCGACACCCTGACGCGGGCGCTTGACGCTTGGCGCGTAAAACGCCTGATGGCCAACGAGAAAACAGCCGACCGTGTGGAGAGGGAGTTGGCGCTCCAGACAAGATGCGCTGCGGTCTACCTCTTTTGCATAATGAATCACGGCATTGAGATTAAAGACGCGTTATCTATTAAGAGAAGCGACGATTCAGGCGACTTCGCAGTGGAAAAATACGGCGCCCGGCTCCCATTGAGCCCTGCTTCGCTGGTACTTGCGGAGATTTACAACAACGGGGCCGCATCGGGCGAGCATTTGTTTTCAACGCTCGACAACAGCAAGTACAAGGGAAATCCTGAAACTGCGGCCACCCTAATAGAGAGCCGCGTGATCAAGTATCTGAAACGCTCGGGGCTACCGCTCTATTCCCGGCGGACGGTTGCAGTTGACTGGATCAACCTCGCTATAGACGAGGGTATCGACACGCCTCTGGCCGAGAAACTTTGGGGGCTTTCTCGTGGCAGGCTCACCGCCGCCGATGCGATGGATGCGCTGCAGGAATCACAAAGACTGCGCGGCGGCAGAAGCGACCGGATTACCGAAAGGTGGTATTTGCTCCGACTCACATCCCCTTCGCTGAGACGCAATCGGTTCGTGAAGATGTTTGCGTCATCGGGCATAATGGGCTCGGAAGAGGGAGCATCGAAGCGAATATATGCCCCCGAGGAAACGCGAGAAGGCAACGGCGAAGGCCATTCGGTCCTCGGCCGATACGTGTTCTTCCGCGCCACAGCAGCTCAAGCGCGGTTCGCCGACACGTTTAGCCCCCATGCCCGCGTGCTTAGAGGGCGAGGGGTTGACGGATTCGCAAGGGTTGACCAACGCGAAATCGCCGACCTGCAGATAATGCTTCGCGACTTCCCCGAAGGGGTTGAAATCGTCAACGGCAAAGACTGGCTCGCAAAGCACAACGCCGAAATAGTTCCGGGCCGTAAAGCCGTGATACGAAGCGGGAGCCTCGCCGGCAGAGAAGCCACCGTAATCAAGGTAAAAGGTCAAAACTCAGAATTTCCGACCTACTTGCTTGAATTCGCAGAAGGGGCAATAAGATTCCGCACCGACCTCTCCGGCGTCGACCTTGAAATCGTCAGCACGCCTCTCGAATGACCCGATAGCCATATAGTAATCAGCCCGACCGGAAGGGCGTGAAAAAATAATCATAAGATAGAATGTCGACAAAAGTATTAGTGACCGGAGGAGCCGGATTCATCGGCTCGAATCTCTGCGAGCATCTGCTCGCTAACGGATACCATGTGCGTTGCCTGGACAACTTTTCAACAGGTAAATGGCAGAATGTCATCCCTCTGATAGAGCGTTTCGCCGACACGTTTGAGATGCAGGTCGGTGACATCCGCGACATTGAGGATTGCCGCAAGGCTGTCGAAGGGGTTGAATACGTTATGCACGAGGCAGCCCTCGGGTCTGTTCCCCGATCAATCAACGACCCCATAACCACCAACGACGTTAACATCGGGGGCTTCCTCAACATGATGGTTGCAGCTCGCGATGCGGGGGTGAAACGCTTCATCTTCGCGGCCTCATCGTCGACCTACGGCGACAGCAAGTCGCTCCCCAAAGTCGAGGACATTATCGGACGTCCCCTTTCACCATACGCCATCACTAAATATGTTGACGAGCTTTACGCCGACGTTTTCGCCCGGACCTACGGCATGGAATACATCGGATTGCGATATTTCAACGTGTTCGGACGACGTCAGGATCCGCACGGTGCATACGCCGCGGTGATACCGCTCTTCGTGAAGAAGTTCATGAGCCACGAAGCTCCGAATATCAATGGAGACGGGGAATACAGCCGCGACTTCACTTACATCGACAATGTGATCCAGATGAACATGCTGGCTATGACCACAGAAAACCCATCTGCCATCAACCAGATTTACAACACAGCTTACGGGGAGCGGACCACGCTCAATCAGCTTGTCGGCTATCTGCGAGAATTCCTCGGGGCCAAAGATGCCGAAATCATCGGCATTGAAGCGACCCACGGCCCCAACCGTGCCGGAGATATTCCTCACTCGCTGGCCTGTATCGATAAGGCAAAGAGCCTTTTGGGTTATGAACCCAAATATTCGATGCGCGAGGGACTAAAGCAGGCGGTCGAGTGGTATTGGGAGAATCTGTAACAGGCAATAATAATCAAGTATCGAAATTTAGTTAAAGGAATCAACAACCAATCAGAATGGAAAAGGATATCAAGATTTGTGTGATTGGGTTGGGATATGTGGGTCTTCCGCTTGCCCGACTGTTCGCCACCAAATATCCCACGGTGGGATTCGACATGAACCCGAAGCGATGCGAGGAACTTATGGCCGGACATGACGCGACGCTTGAAGTGAGCGACGAGCTGCTTCAGGATGCCATAAAAAATCACGGCTTTGTATGCACGTCGGATATAGAAAAAATACGAGACTGCAACTTCTATGTGGTGGCCGTTCCGACGCCTGTCGACGAGAATAATAACCCCGACCTTAGTCCGCTTTGGGGAGCATCGGAAACCGTCGGCAAAGTCATCAAGCATGGTGACATCGTCGTTTACGAATCGACCGTCTATCCCGGAGTGACCGAAGATGAATGTATCCCTGTAGTTGAAAAAGTAAGCGGAATGAAATTCAACGAGGATTTCTATGCCGGATACTCGCCCGAGCGTATCAATCCGGGAGATAAGCTACATACTGTTGAAAAAATCAAGAAAGTAACCTCGGGATCAACTCCCGAGATTGGCAAACTCGTCAATGAAGTATATTCCTCGGTTATCACAGCCGGCACACATCTTGCTCCTACCATTAAAGTCGCAGAGGCGGCAAAAGTGATAGAAAACTCCCAGCGCGACATCAATATCGCGTTTGTCAACGAGCTTTCAAAGATATTCACTCTCATGGGCATAGATACTACAGACGTTCTCGAGGCAGCATCCACGAAGTGGAACTTCCTGCCGTTCAAGCCTGGACTGGTTGGAGGACACTGCATAGGCGTTGATCCATATTACCTCGCTCAGTGCGCCCAACGCTACGGTTATAACCCCGAGATAATACTCGCGGGACGGCGTATGAACGATGGCATGGGGGCTTACGTGGCCGACCGCGTCATCAAGCTTATGCTCAAGAAAGGAATACAGGTGCTCGGCAGCCATATTATTATACTCGGCTTCACTTTCAAGGAAAACTGTCCGGACGTGCGCAACACAAAAGTAGTTGACATTGTCAAGGCCCTCAAAGAATACAACCTCAATATCACCGTCTATGACCCCTGGGCCAATCCCGCCGCTGTGAAACATGAATACGGCCTCGAGGTGGTCAACGAATTGCCAGAAGACGAAAAATTCGACGCAGCCATTTTCGCCGTCGCCCACCGTGAGTTTGAGAATCTCGACATCTTATCCAAGCTCAAACCCCTAAACGTCATTTTCGATGTAAAGGGCACGCGCCCCTACTCTGAAGTCGATGCACGGCTGTAAATCAAGTCAACGAGAGGGTATTTGATATGTTAGAGAAACATAAGAATAGACGGATTGCAAACAATGCCGTAGCTCTTGCATTAAGAATGCTTTTAGTAATGATTGTTGGATTATTCACAACCAGAATAGTCCTAAACTCATTGGGCGTTATAGACTACGGTATTTATGGTGTCGTAGGAGGAGTGATTGGGATGGCTTCATTCCTTAATTTCTCCATGGCTTCAGCTTCTTCCCGGTTTATAACTTTGGAATTAGGAAGAGGCAATATGCAATCGATGAAAGAGNNNNTTTCTTCGTCATNNATTAATNANGTTAGNACTTTNNGGCNNNGTTTTTATNTTTGANGGAGACTATNNGNNTATNNTTTCTCAATAACAANATGGAATTCNCCGCNGACAAAATGTTTGNTGTCAACGTGTTNTATCAGTTCACAGTGNTTTCTATGATATTCTCATACACGCAAGTGCCCTATACAGCTGAAATTCTTGCCCATGAAGACATGAAGATATATGCCTATATAGAAATCTTCAATACTGTATCAAAACTCTTGATTGCATATTCATTATATCTATTTGCCGACAATCGGCTCATAATCTACGGAGCATTAATTTTATTATTATATATTTCAGTCACTATATTTTATCGATGGTATGCAATTCGTCATTATCATGAAGCGAAACTGACATTTCATGTAAAACGGCCTACAATAATCAGTATGCTGAAATTTGCCGGTTACGATTTATTTGGAAATATGTGCATCTCATTAAGATCACAAGGACAGCCTATCATACTTAATTTGTTTTATGGCGTGATCGCTAATGCAGGTGCGTCAATTGCTTCAACTATTTCCAGTTGTCTATCCGGATTTACAAGTTCTGTATCNCNGGCATTCANACCTCAGATTATAAAGACCTATGCGTCAAACAGTTTGTCTGAAATGGAGACTATGATAGGGCGGTCTGCTCAATTTACACTATTGGCTTTCAGTCTCCTTACAATCCCTTTTCTTATTGAAACTCAAAGAATTGTTATTCTTTGGCTTGGGGAACAACCCCAATATGCGGTTGAGTTCGTCAGATTTATGGCAATTTCTGTTGGTTTCAATGCTCTGTCTAATATTACCACAACTGGTATCCATGCTCAAGGCAACATAAGAAATGTATCGATTGTTACCGGATGTATGCATCTTTTATCTTTAATTATTGGTTATATCGTATTGCGACAGGGGGGACAAGCATGGACAATGTATGGAGTAGGATTGGCATTGAATTTTGTAAATTTCTTAATGTCTTTGTATTATTTAAAAAAATACATAAAGCAATTTANANTTGNAGTATATTTNTTAAGAATTCTGNANTGNATNATTGCCATTTCAATTTCAGCTCTGCCTATANTATTCATGCTGTACGTTTTNGGTNNTANAATTAATTTANTNACACTTTCAACAATCCAGNACNNTNGAACATTAGTTGGGNTGACAATTNGGTACGATATGNTTTTAGTAATAATNNCNTACTTCTTTACTTTAACTAAAAGTGAAAGAGTTTTCATCGTGCGATTTATAAAACCGAAANTCGGNAGATANACATTNTATATNNAATATATCNAAATNACGGATGNAANAACTTCCGACAACGANNAGATGTGATAATATCGCTTATGAATATATTCCTTTGAGGGGGAATATCCTTTGGAAAAGAAGATTTAGAAAGTAAGATTATGGCAAGTAGATATGATTACCTGATGGTTGGTACTGGCCTATTTGGTGCGACGTTCGCCTACCTTGCAGCCACAGATAGCATCTTGATTTTTTGGCTGAAAAATCCACCGGAATATACCGCGATATTTGTTAAGCTAATGATAATAGTCGTTATGGTAGATTCTCTTTCAGGTACACTTCAGCAAGCGGCTCTTGCCTCCGGAAAAATAAGAAAATACACGACTACTGTCACAGGGATATTTCTAACTAATATAATTTGGGTATATATCGCATTTAAAATGGGGTTCCCGCCACAAAGCATGTTATATATCGAAATAGCTCTTTACTTCATAGTCTTTTGGGTCAGATTAATTATAAGTCGAAAGTTGATTGAACTTAACGTTTCTGAGTTTTTAAGAGAAGTGACAGTAAGAGAGTTTTTAACCGCAATAACAACCGCAATTATCGTTTTTCCGATATGCCTTATATTAAGAAACACAGTTGGTGGCGTTATCGCAAAAATTGTTTTAGCTTTTGGTGTCGCACTAACTTCTTCTCTATTTATAGGTTTTAAACGCACTGAAAGGAATTGGATTATATCTTTGATAAGAGAAAAAGTCCGCCACAAAAACAAAAATATAAGCGCTATCTGATAAATGGAAAAAATCACGATAAAACAAATACGCAAAGAAGATCGGAAAATTTCAATATTATTTGAAGTGACAGATTCTTTAAAACGATATTTTTACACTGATTTATTTTATGCTGAGTATTCAGAGAGTATTGATTGTGTTCCGGAATCAATTGCGGTCATACCTTTCCTTACTCAAATTCTTCCCATCGCCTGGATTTTAGATGTTGAAATAGTCGTAAAGGAATTAGATAAAGATTTTTATAATTCCATTCCCTCCTTTAAGATGGGTTATATCAATATGTACCCTGCTTTAACATTTAAGGGGGAGCTTAAGGTAGATAGGATAGTCAGCAACAGTACTGGAACTCAAAATAAATCAGGGGCTTTCTTCAGCGGTGGATTAGACGCTTTTGCCACTCTGATTGCACACGTTGATGAAAAGCCGCTGCTAATTTTAGTACATGGTGCTGATATTCGAACCAGCAATCAGGCGGGGTGGGATATTGTTTTAAGGCAAAACACTGCCACCGCAAAAATATTTGGCACTGAGTTAGTATATGTGAAAAGTAATTTCACAGAGTTCTTAAACCAAAAAGAGCTTAATAGCCTCGTATGGTCGGTAAAAGAAAACTGGTGGCATGGATTCCAACATGGTATCGGACTAATTGGGTTGGGGGCCCCAATATCCTACGTAAATGGGCTAAATGTCATTTACATAGCAGCGTCACATACAGCAAATGATAACGTCACATGTGCGTCGGATCCGTCAATCGACAATTTTGTGAGATTCAGTGATTGCTCCATATCACACGATCAATATGAGTGCAATAGATTAGATAAGACGCGGAATATTTGTAACTATGTAACTCGTAATCATCTGTCGGTGTTTTTAAGAGTATGTTTCAGAGCAGAATCGGGGAATAATTGTTGCAACTGCGAAAAATGTCTGCGAACTGCTGCAGGAATTGAAATATTGGGTTACGATCCCAAAGACTTCGGATTTTATAAAAATGAAATTTTCAGATGGTCACACATGAAAGTCGCTCGGCAAATTTCTCCTTCTGCGATACCATTATGGGATGACCTCAAAAACGAATCTGCAAATAATAATAGAGGGGTTCAACTTCCAAACTCGTTAAAGTGGATTACATGCTGTAATCTAGAAAAAGAACACAGTTCACTATTTATCCGAACTCTGAATTTTATTTGTCGGAAAGCGCCAATTGTTGATAGATTAATCTCCAAAATATGAACAACGAGCATAGAATCGTTTCAGTAATAGTCCCAACGTATAACAGAGGTGTAGAAGTGACTCGAATTGTCAATTTGCTTCTGAATCAGGATTATAAGGAACTTGAAGTTATTGTCATTAATGACGGTTCAAGCGATAACACTGCGGTTCTTTTGGATGGAATTAAAGATAATCGTTTGAGGGTTGTCAACAAAGAAAATGGTGGGCCGAGTGCAGCAAGAAACAAAGGGATAGATATTGCTAAAGGAGAATATCTCATGTTTGTCGATGATGATGACGACATACCACTTGATTATATTTCATCATTTATGAAGAGAGAGTATGAGTGCTACGACTTAATAATAGACTCATATAGCAATCAAATAGATGATGGGGCACCCACGTCAGTAAAATTCCCGATGCGGTCATTCGGCTCATCAAAGGAGACGATAGATTTTTTGTGCGGAAACATGCCGGATCGCCCATATTGCTTTTTCAATGTAGGGAAACGATTCAGAACATCTATTATTAAAAGCAATAAAATCAGATTTAATCCTATTTTAACATTAGGCGAAGACCGTCCTTTTATCATTGAATATCTATTATTCTGCAGGAAGTGCTGTATTATAAATAACGGGAAATATATAGTTAGATCGCAAACAAAATCCGCATACAGGCTTAGCAAAGGATTAAAAGAGTTGGGCCAACTATGGCAAAATATCCACAATGGCTACGATTTCCTCAATAGGATAAGTAATACAATAAAAGTGGCGAGTGTAAAAAAATATGCAGATAACTATTTGGCAACACGCTCGATAGAATATATCTTCTACCCGTATTGTTTGGGGCTTTACCGATCCATAGAGGAGAAACTCGTTGTTAAAGATGTAATTAATCTTCTTATGGAGATAGACATCGTAAATGTTTCAAGGAGAGATGTTCGTCTATATTTACGTTTGCTGAGGCAATCAACTTTGGTATGTAAGATAATTGTAATCACAAGACTTCGTCTTAGCAAATTAAAGAATACGTTAACACGGCGATGAAACCACTAAAAAGATTATATTATACTTATAGAACTCATCTCATAGCAAACAACTTCATTAATAAAATTGAGACCCCGGGGAAAAGCCGTCCAATATGTTATATTTTCTTGGCAGCCGACTACGGCAATTTGGGCGATGTAGCCATTACATATGCCCAGAAGCGGTGGCTGAAAAAAATGTATCCCAATCATGAGGTGGTAGAGGTGCCGACCGCGAAAACTCTTATTTACATTCCCAATATTGCGAAAAATATTAAGCGGGAAGATATTGTCACAGTTGTTGGTGGGGGCAATATGGGCGATATGTATGGTGATTTAGAGTTGTTAAGGCTTATGGTGGTCAATAGGTTTAAGAAGAATAAGGTAATCCTGTTTCCTCAAACGATTGATTATTCTGATTCGGCCGACGCTCGGTGGTTGCTAAAAAAAAGCAAGAAAATATATTCAGCTCATCCTGATCTCCTGATGATGGCTCGCGAAAAAGTGTCTTACGAGAAGATGAAGAAGTGTTATCCGAATGTGAATGTCATATTGACTCCAGACATTGTAATGACCTTAGACGAAAGGCGCGATTCACAAAATCGGGAGAACATCATAACATTGTGTCTTCGCGAGGACAAAGAGAAGGCCGACAATTCTAAAGTTATAGAGTCGCTGCTTTCGCAGCTCGCCAAACACGAAATGTATGTCGAGAATTATGATACCCATATCGGAGGAGACAGATATTCAGAGGATGAGAAGTACAGCGAGCTTGAAAAGATTTGGATTCAGTTTCGAAAAAGCCGGCTCGTGATAACGGATCGGCTACACGGCATGATTTTCGCGTATATCACCGGTACGCCCGCAATAGTACTCCCTAATTCTAATTTCAAGGTAAAAGAATGTTATGAATGGATTAGAGACTGCGGAAATATAAAATTTGTGGAGCGGGATGTGGATCTGGAGCGGGATTTAAATCTGTCGGAGTCTAAGGATTTACACCTTAATGTTACAATGGAGGCATTATGAATGTGAAAAATATATTTTTACGCTATCGTAAAAAGTTGTCTTAGGTGTATTTCAGAAGCTTTATTACACATTTATCACGAAAACCATAGATATGTCAATACGAAAAAAATTAATAAAGTTAAAGAACGACAATATGTGGTTGCGCCTCTTATGGTTTCACAATCTGTCGAGAAGAGCCTTGAAATCAAAGAAGATTTCTGATGAAGAACTTATTATAAAAAATTATAAAGAAGCTTTTGGCGTTGAACCGGATTTAGTATCGCCAAAGACTTTTTATGAGAAGATAAACTGGATGAAACTTCATTATCGCGATGCGATAATGCCTATAGTAAGTGATAAATACTTAGTGCACGAGTATTTATCAAAGAAGGGATACGGTGGATTGCTAAATAAAATAATTGGGGTATGGGATGATGTGGCAGACTTTGATGAAAAAAAGTTACCATCAAGATTTGTGCTTAAGGCAACCCATGCCAGTGGTAATGGATGGAGTCTAATCGTTAAGGATAAAGATAAAATATCATGGCATCCTTTTAAAAAGGTGATGAAACAATGGCTCAAACAAAAGATAGATTGGATGGGCGGCGAATGGCACTACGCTGAAATGACCCCGAGGATTATTTGTGAGGAGTATTTAGAAGATGAAACGGGGGAACTGAGGGACTATAAATTTCATTGCTTCAACGGCACCCCTAAATATGTTAATGTATGTATCGGGCGGTTTACTAAGCATAAACAATTTTTGTGTTTTGACAAGGATTGGCGACTGCTGCCTTTTACATACGATGCCCTTCACATTGACCCTGAGTTAAAAATACAAAAGCCAAAGAATCTTGATCAGATGTATAAGCTCGCAGAGGAACTCAGTCAGGATTTCCCATACGTTAGAGTCGATTTCTATAATGTTAACGGGAAAATATATTTTGGGGAAATGACATTCTTTGATTTCTCGGGATTTAATTCTCCGTATACGGCAGAAGCGCAAAAAGTTATAGGCGATTGGTTTACTCTCCCAAAACCAAACAAATAAACGATGAGGAAACGTATTCTGTTTTTTATCGCGGACTTAGGTGGAGGCGGTGCCGAAAAGGTTCTTGTAAATCTTGTCAACAACCTTAATCCCGACAAATATGACATAACAGTTCGGACAATCTTTGGCAAAGGCGTAAATGAGAAATTTCTTAAGCCTCATATTAAATACTCTTCTTTATTCTCTTTCGCTCCATTTAAGGGATTTACTATTATACAGAAATTGTTTTCTCCTCGGCTCCTACACAAATTATTAATCAAAGAGAAATTTGATATAGAAATAGCATACATGCACCACGTCCCAACCCGCGTAATATCAGGCGGGGCCCTATCTGTGTTAAAGTATGCTTGGGTACATACTCAACATATTTCCGCTGGAATCTATCGGTCTCGAAACGAACTTATTGAGTGCTATAAGAAATTCGAAGGAGTTGCTTTTGTATCTGATATGGCACGACAATCGTACAAATTAGATTATGGAATTAATTTGCAGAATGCAAAAACAGTGCATAATGTTTTGGATACGGATGAAATCAAACAAAAAGCAGAGGTATCTATTGATTATTTAGACAAAACCAAGATANACTTNTGTAGTGTTGGCAGATTATCTCCAGAAAAGGGATATACCCGACTTTTGAAAAGNNTANGAAGACTAAAAGAAGAGGGTATTACAAATTGGCANTTCTATCTTCTAGGGGAAGGTGATGAATTAGACCAATTAAAAATAATTNTCGCTGGCTGTAATCTTAAAGACAATGTCACATTTTTAGGTTTTGACACCAACCCTCATAAACATGTAAAAAATATGGATTNGTTTATTTGCTCATCTTTTACTGAGGGATATAGTACGGCCGTGACAGAATCTATAATATTAGGCACTCCTATAATTACCACCGATTGCTCAGGTATGAGTGAGATATTAGGAGATTCTGGTGCCGGAAGAATTGTCGAGAATTCAGATGACGCTCTCTATGAAGGTCTCAAGGATATTCTCTCTAATCCCATGAAACTTTCGGTGATGAAGGAACAGGCTATTTTGCGCTCAGTTCAGTTTTCCACGGAGCATTCCATCAGGGAATTTGAATCATTCATAGGGACTATTGATGCCTAAAATTTCAATAATAATGCCCGCGTATAAAGTGGAGAAGTATATCTCTGCTGCGATTGAGAGTGTCTTGGCTCAGACTTTCAGGGATTGGGAGTTGATTATAGTAAATGACGGCAGCCCCGATGATTCAAAAAGTGTAGCTGAAAGCTATGCCATAAAAGATGATAGGATCAGTGTCGTATCAAAACCAAATGGTGGCTTATCGAGCGCGCGAAACTTTGGATTGCGATATGCCATAGGGGAATATGTCCATTTTTTTGATTCCGACGATAGGATTCTTCATAACCATTATGAGAATTATCTCAAGTCATTAGAGACAACGCCCGATATTGTCATTGCAGGCTATTATGTAGAATATCTTGATGAGAATGAAACAGTAAAAAAACTCGAAACAAGAAGCTTACCAACTACATCCGGGAAAGAAATAGATGCCAAAGAACCCCAAGAAGTAATCAAGTTTGTATGCTATGCGTGGAACAAACTATTCAGAAGAGAATTTATTGAGAAAAACAAGTTGTTCTATGAAGAAGGGCTTTCAAGAATAGAAGATGCNGAGTTCATGAGCAGGGNAGTCACCTGCAACCCTACTGTTGTGTATACGACGACTGGAACATATNTATATGAANAGCGNCCAGAGANAACACNCANCAAAGGGTTTGATNCCTCNATAATAGGANTTCTGAAGNGAANGAAATCCATAGACAAGAAATTAATTACTTACTTCAATGCAGGCCTGTCTGCGGCAGAAGTTTTTGAAATTGAAAAGCGATTAAACGCCTCAGCGATAAGGAGTGCTGTAAACAGGCTTTTTGACGCATCGAAAGATTCTACCGTCCTTCATTCAAACTTGAAAAGAATTAAATCGGAACTTTTGACAAAAGATCATTCGTTTTGTGATCGTTCGCTGATGCAGAGGTGCTTCGACAAGTGTACATATTATGCCTTGAAGCATAACAAGTTTCTCTTACTAAAGACACTTCAATGCTTCCGGCACTGAATCTATGACAAATCTCGTAACAATCAGATGAAAAACTCTGTGTTATTGCCCTAATTTCTAAATGTGTTACTGCAATGATAAGTGGCGGAAGTTATTACGATATATATCTTTTGATAGTTACGATATATACTATGTTCCTCTCACATAAGTATAGTTCTTATCCAGATTCCCGACTAAGGGAAAAACCAGTCGTGTCACCGATTAAGTCACTAATACTTATTGTGTTCATGACTCTTTTTATCGGTTTTCGACCTTTGCATAGTTCCTTCGTAGATATGTGGAACTATACTGAGATATATATTTTAAGGTTGGGAACACCATTTAAGTTTGACATAACATCAACTAACTATATATTTGATAATTTATACCATTATTTACCTTCAAAGCAAGTGGATATCACATATTTCTTTGTGATATTAGCAGCGATAAATTTTGGAGGGTTGTATTTAGCATCCAGAAAAATGTTCCCTGGTGATACACTCTATTCCATCGTTATATACCTTGCATCGTTTTCCATGTTTAATTATGCGACGAATGGTATTAAGGCCGGGGCTGCAGCATCAATATTCTTATGGGCTATCGCATTCTACCGAAATAAAATCGTGTGTATCCTATTGCTATTTATATCCTTGGGGTTTCATCATTCAATGATATTGCCTATAATGGCCTTCTTAGTCTGTCAATTTTATAGAAACCCCAAAGTCTATTTAATAGGTTGGTTTGGCTGTCTGATCATTGCCGCATTGCATATAAGTTATTTTCAAGTCTTGTTTCAAGGGTTTGCTGATGAGAGCGGAGCCGAATACCTGGCCCTTAACGGAGGAAACGGAAATTACTATTCAGGATTTCGACCTGACTTCGTGCTATATAGCGCGTTGCCCATATATGTCGGCTATTGGGCTATTTTCAAGCATAAATATGCGTCAAAATTCTATAACATACTCTTCTGCACATACCTGCTGACCAATGGGATATGGATGTTATGTATGTATGCAAGTTTCACTAACCGCATCGCATATTTGTCGTGGCTGATGCTACCGATAGTGCTTATATATCCTTTCTNNNATAANGAATTTGTGANAAATCAATATAAGAAATTAAATAATGTGNCTTNGATTCAGTTAGGATTCACGCTATTTATGACATATGTATATTATGTATTTATCAAGTAATACGAAAAATAATGGGGAAAAATAACGACACACCTATCAGAATTTCTGTATTGATGGCAATATATAATTGTGAGAATACATTAGCAGAAGCTCTTGATTCTCTATTTGTCACTCAGACTTATCAAGGCTTTAAAGTCATTTTATGCGATGACTGTTCAATTGACAACACATATGAAGTGGCTCAAGAATATGCATCAAGATATCCCGACAGGATAATTCTTCTTAAGAATGACCATAATATGAAATTACCGGCTACCTTAAACAGATGCCTTGAATATGCCGATACAGAGTATATTGCCCGTATGGATGGCGACGATATCAACAAGTCTAATCGCTTGGAAAAAGAAATAAATTTCTTGGAAAGAAACAAGGTGTTTTCGCTCGTCAGCTGCCCGATGGAATATTTTGATGAGAATGGTACGTTTATGACTGGCTCTATAATCAAGATCCCAAGGACAAGCGATTTAAAAAGATTCACTCCCTTTGCTCATGCACCCGTTATGATCCGTACGGATGCCTTGAAGGCCGTAGGGGGCTACACGGTTGAAAAGTGGACTGAGAGAGGACAGGACTATCATCTATGGGCTAAGTTACTAAGTGCAGGATTTGTGGGATATAACCTGGCAGAACCTCTATACATGATGCGCGATGACAAAAATGNCTTNAAAAGGANAAACGTTAANNCNCGAATTTTGGGAATTAGGCGCAGATACGAGATTTATAAGTTAGCGGGAATTCCATATTGGCATTTGTGGAGAGTGGTGGTTCATGCAGCGGTAACATCTGTAGTTCCTTTTTGGGCTTATAATATAATCCATAGAAAATCATAGTTTAATTAAGTATAGAATAAAAATCAGCCACTCNANATGGTAATTTATTATTAATCAGAGTGGAGATTTTAATAAATTCTTAGATAAAGTATAAGGGTCCAACATTATTTATACTGCATACACTTAAAGATATGTCAATAATTAAGAGAGTGATATCTACCAAGGATATATTGATACAGATTACCAATTCCGGCAAAGGTAAGGAGTTGTCGCGTGAGGAACTGCAAAGATTGCAACGACATTTGATTAAAATGTATCGTGATGTAGAGGCTGTCTGCAAACGGCATAACATTGGAATCTGTCTTGCATACGGAAATGTTATTGGCGTTATGCGTCACAACGGTTGGATTCCATGGGATGACGACCTTGATGTGCATATGTTTCGTGAAGATTACGATAAATTTCTGTTAGAATATGCTTCGGAGCTTCCCCCGCAATATAAAGTATCTTCTTATCTCTCAGAAAATGGCTCATATTCTCGTTTTGCTAAAATTATTGATACATCGACTACATATGTCCCTTTGGCAGAAAAGAAAACGACAGAGTCGGGAGTATATATTGACATCTTTCCGATAGACAATGTCGGCACGCATAAAATCATTAATCAGGTAAAAAAAATTTGGGCCTACTTCATGATGTATACGGCAACATCCGTATATCAGGTACAGGAGGGAACAAAAGCTTATAAAGTCATGATGTATACCACCAAGGCTGGACGTGCCAACTGGCTCTTACGCCAGGTCTGGGGTAATTTATTTTCATTCGCTTCCTATCGCACATGGAATAAATGGATTGAGAATTTTGCCAAGAATACTAAGTATACTGGTTATGTTCATGTTATGGCAGACTTACTTGCGTGTTATCGAATTATCCCAAGAGATTATTTCTTCCCATTCCGTGAAATTGAATTACCTGAGATTGGAAAGATTAGTATCCCTAACAAGTACGAAGAGTATCTGAAATTCTTTTATGGCGATTGGACTATCATCCCCGATGATAAAGATAAGTGGCATCACTATGTATCAAAAATATATATCCCTGATTAAGATAATAGCTATTATCTAATATGAAAAAAATAATAACATACGGTACATTTGACCTACTTCATCAAGGGCACATTAATCTTCTTCGGAGAGCAAAGGAATTGGGTGATTACCTTATTGTAGGTGTGACGAGCGATCCTTTTGATTTGGGACGAGGTAAGCTCAATGTTCGCAATAATGTCCTTGAACGAGTAGAGGCGGTGAAAGCCACTGGGTTAGCTGATAAGATCATTATTGAGGATTATGTGGGTCAAAAGATTGATGATATTCAGAAGTATAATATAGATATTTTTGCCATCGGTTCAGATTGGGAAGGTAAATTTGATTACCTGAGAGAGTATTGTGATGTATTATACTTACCCCGAACGGAGGGTATAAGTTCTACTCTACTAAGGGCAGAAACTACCAATACTACAAAATTGGGAATTATTGGATGTGGTCGTGTGGCAAATAGATTTCCGGCAGAAGCAGACGTAGTTAACGGCATAAAGATCGTTGGAGCTTATGATAACGATCACAAGATTGCTACTGATTATGCCCGCAAATACAATATTAAAAAGTATGATAGTCTTGAGGAATTGTATAATGAAGTTGAAGCTCTATACATCGCAACGCCGCATCTGTCACATAATGAATTAGTTAAAGATGCTCTCCTACACGGAAAGCATGTATTGTGCGAGACTCCTTTGGTATTGCGTGAAGATCAAGCCTCTGTATTATATCAAATTGCTGAAAACATGGGCCTAATTTTGATGGAAGCGAATAAAACTGCCCATTGCCCGGCATTTAATCATTTAATGGTTATGATTAAAAGTGGAGTTATAGGTAAAGTGGTGGATATTGAGGCTTCCCTTTCTCAGCTACTAGATAAAAATGGAAGGGAATTTGACCCGGTCCAGGCAGGGGGCGCGCTTTTTGAACAGGGTAGCTATCCATTACTTCCGATTATTCGTTTGATGGGGTGTTCTTATAAGAATCTGAATTTTTATAGCCGGATGGAAAATGGAGTAGACATATACACAAAAGGTGTTTTTTATTACCCCCATGCCGTTTGCTCATTTAAGGTGGGACTTGGAGTGAAGACCGAGGGCGATTTGGTCATTTCTGGCACCAAGGGATATGCGTATGTGCCTGCGCCATGGTGGCTTACCGACTATTTTGAATTAAGGTATGAAGACCAGAATAAAAATCAGAAATTTTTTTACAAATGGGATGGATCAGGTCTTCGCTACGAAATTCAGGAATTTATTTCTTGCATCATTAATAAACGATTCTCGACTTGCCGGCTCCGTCGAAGGGAGTCAATATGTATGGCCCAAATCATGCAACAGTTTAATGATAATAAAAATGTTATGCTGATTTAGAAATAATATGAATATCACAGGAACAGTTACGAGAAAAGGAGGTAGACTCCAGCTGAATGACATTCAAAAAGAAAGTTTAGCGATATTATTAGATGTCAATGAATTCTGTGTGATGCATGACATTAAGTATTCATTGGCATATGGAAGCTTGCTCGGAGCTATTCGACACAAAGGTTTTATACCCTGGGATGATGATGTAGACATAGTTATGCCACGAAATGATTTTGAGAGGTTTTGTAAAGAATATAAGTCGATAAACGGTTATAAAGTATTGTCTCCTAATTCTCCCGATTCTCTTATAACATTTGGAAGAGTTTATGATAACCAAAAGACAAGATGTGAAACAACTGCACCATGGAGTACGTTTTCGACCGGAATTTGGATTGATGTTTTTCCGTTAGATGGGGTTGAGGATAATATAAATGAGTTTGAAACAAGGGTGAAATCGTTACACTATACAGCCAAACGACTTGTTATGTCGAGAACGTCTTTAGAGGGCTTTTGGTCTACTAAAACTATTAGACGTAAATGTACCTGGATTATAAAGCGGCTGTTGACGCTTGGGGTTTGTGTCGACGGACTTAAACAAAGGTATTTAAAGGAGATTAAAAAATACGATTTAGAGGCATGCAATTACTTCGGTCAATTAGGTTGCTACGATGGTAATACAATTAAAGAACATAATCCCAAAGAAGATTTCGTACATTGTGTAGAAGTGGAGTTTGAGGGATATAAGTTTTTGGCAATGAATGGCTATGATGCTGTTCTCCAACGCTATTATGGTGATTATATGAAATTACCTCCTGTCAGTCAACGACAGCCAAAGATTGACAGCTATATAAATTTTTTTTGGAAATAATCATGATAAAAATCAAAAAATTAACTCCTCCATTGCCATATGATAAATTATCGGCAGTATTGAGGGATGCATTCCAAGAGAGGGTTGAGGCTGGTTTGAATTTTGCATGTGCCACCTTCACTGGGGAGGATCTCAAGAATCATCTTTCAGATAACTCAGTCATATTTGGTGTCTATCAGGATGACTCGCTTATTGCAATGAATGTCCTGAATTCAATAAGAACTAAATTCGGTTTTACATTTGGCACAGAGGAATATGTAGCCGTAATTAGTAAAGCCAAACGAAAAGGAATTGGATATGCTTTATTCAAGGAATGTATTAAAGAAGCGCAAAACTTAGGACTTGACTTTATTTTATCGGATACTGCGGTATATGCTAACAGTGCGATATTAAACCATAAAAAAGTAGGTTTTAAAGTCTATGGATATTCTCACTACCCCGGACGTGTCTACGAATCTGTAAATTTCATATATCCATTGACTTACAAGGGTCGACTATTGGCAAGTCGATTGGGAAGAAAAATACTGTCTATTCTTTTTTGTAATAAATAATACAATTAATAATGANAAATTTTACTGTAGGACCCGTTCAATCATCGGATGCCGTAAGAGCAATAGGTGCAGAGCAGGTACCTTATTTTCGAACGAGTGAATTTTCGGAATTGATGCTTGAAAACGAGTACCTGATAAAAAAATTCGCAAAANNTGGAGACGATTCTCGCGTCGTTTTCTTAACAAGTTCGGGCTCTGGTGGCATGGAGGCGGCCATCATGAATACGCTCACCCCCAAAGATAACGCTATTGTTATAAATGGCGGGAGTTTTGGGGAACGATTTATCGAACTTTTGAAACTTCATGAAATTCCTTTTTCAGAAATTAAACTTGCACCTGGGAAAGCTCTAGCTGCTAATGACCTTAAACCTTTTGAGGGTAAGGAGTATACTNGTTTTATTGTNAANAAGCATGAAACCTCAACCGGGGTTCATTATGATATGGACTTAATAAGCGAGTTTTGTAANCGACATGGCCTATTCCTAATTGTAGATTGCATTAGTACCTTTCTTTCTGACCCATTTGATATGAATACTCTCGGAGTGGATATTATGATTACCGGCAGTCAGAAGGCATTAGCATGTCCTCCAGGAATTGTTATAATGTGTCTGTCTCCGAGGGCTATAGATCGTGTTGAAAATACTAAATGCAAATGCCAATACTTTGATCTTAAGCTTGCGCTTAACAATATGGAAAGAGGACAAACTCCTTGGACACCTGCAGTAGGAATACTTCGCCAGATTAATGTTCGGTTAAGAGAGATAGATAACACTGGAGGTGTAGAAAGAGAGATAGCTAAGGCTGCTGAACGTGCTCAATATTTTCGTGATAAACTGATTGAATATAATCTTCCATTCGAAATTGTATCCGAATCCCTGAGTAATGCTGTGACGCCACTGCATCCAACCACGGCAAGTGCTCATGAAATTTTTCTCAAGCTTAAAAATGAATATAGTATGTGGATTTGTCCTAACGGCGGCACCATGAAGGATACTGTATTTCGCATAGGGCATATTGGGTATCTGACAAAAGCGGACTACGACAATCTACTTGATGCATTTTTAGACTTGCGTAAAAGAGGGGTAATTTAATATGAGGAGAAAGAGTTTGAGTAAAGCTGATACACAGTTTTATTTCTTAGTTCTAAGGATGGTTGACTAATTAAATTTTGGTTTTTTACATATATTAGTGTGAGATGCCATTTATGTCATACACAAATAAGCAATATTGAATAGAATGCATAAGAAAGTTTTATTCGTCGCATCTGTAACAGAACATCTTGATGCCTTCCATATACCCTATATGCAGTGGTTCAAAGATCAGGGGTATGAAGTACATGCTTCGGCAAGAAATGATTTAGATAAAAATTTGCCAGTTTGTGATAAATTTTTTGAGATTCCATTTTGCAGAAGTCCATTTAGTCGAAAAAATATTAATGTATATAAGCAATTGAAGGAATTACTCTATAAGGAGAAATATGATATTGTACATTGTCATACCCCTATGGCTTCAGCTTTATGCCGATTGGCAGCTAAAGGGTTAAGAAAGACAGGCCTTAAAGTTATATATACTGCTCATGGGTACCATTTCTTTAAGGGCGCACCCATAACAGGATGGATGATTTATTATCCTGTGGAGAAGTTTCTTTCGAGGTACACTGATATTATTATCACGATTAACAACGAAGATTATCACAATACACTCACTCGCGGATTTAAATGTAAAAAAGCCTATTTGGTGCCGGGGATTGGTGTCGATACATCAAAGGTTGTTAAAGCCACTCCATTAATTAAGCATAATCTTAGACAAGAATATGGCTATAATGANAATGACTTTATNTTATTTTATGNNGCNGAGTTTATTCCCCGAAAAAACCATNAACTTATCATCAGGCAAGTACNTAATTTAATTAAGCAGATTNCGAATCTCAAGGTTGTGTTTGCTGGACGTGGCGATACGTTAGAGGAATCAATAAAATTNGNAAAAGAACTCAATGTCGTTGACNTCATAGATTTCTTAGGTTTCCGTANAGATGTAAATCGCCTGGTGGCAATGGCTGATGTAGNTGTTTCTTCAAGTAAACAAGAGGGACTTGGTATAACNGTGGCTGAGGATATGTTCGCAGGCTTACCGGTAGTAGTAAGTATTGATCGTGGTCATAAGGAGATGGTAAATGATGGGGGCAATGGATACTTTTTTAACCTTAAAAATCCTGATACATTTTGTGAAAAGATAATTAAATTATACCGTAATCCGGAATTAATAAGGGAAATGGGTCGTAATGCAGCAATTTCAATACAAAAGTTCTCTTTGGGAAATGCACTGAAGGCTCATGCTGATATATATCGAGCTGTAATCAAATGAATTTATACAAGAATTTTTTCAAGCGCGTCGTCGATGTGGTGGTATCGGGGAGCACGTTGTTGGTGCTGTCTGTGCCACTGGTGGCTGTCTCCCTATGGCTCCATTTCGCCAATAAGGGCGCGGGGGCATTTTTCTTTCAGGAACGCCCCGGCAAGAACGGGAAGATTTTTCGTCTCGTTAAATTTAAAACCATGACAGATAAATGTGATGACAACGGAAAGTTATTGCCTGATACTCAACGTATAACTAGAGCAGGAGAGATTGTCAGATCGTTATCTATAGATGAACTGCCACAACTCTGGAATGTTCTCAAAGGCGATATGTCTTTGATTGGTCCGAGGCCATTATTAGACTGGTTTTTACCGCTTTATTCTGAAGAGCAGTCTCATCGACATGATGTGCGACCAGGTATTACAGGATGGGCACAAGTAAATGGTCGAAATAATCTGAGATATTCAGAGAAATTTAAGTTGGATGTATGGTATGTAAATAATATATCTTTAAGAGTTGACTGCTCAATTATTCTGCGTACTATAATCAAAGTACTTAAATCAAAGGACGTTGGTCATGGAAACGAAAACGATGAGGAAGTTGACGATTTGGGATGGACTGCACGAGAAAATTGGGCTAAGAATCAGTTAAAATCATATAGTTAATGGAGTTGATTTATTTAGAAGNNGNNGAAAAATNGGACAATGTAGTAAAGTCNTTCCCNAANTATGANNTTTACTATCTCAGTGGATATGTAAAAGCGTTTGAAGTGCATGGCGATGGGAAGCCGTTTCTGCTACATTACCAAGATAATAATGGAGGTGAGGCGGTTTGTGTGCTAATGTTACGTGATGTTGCTACTGACGTTTTATTTTGTGGAAGGATTCAAGATGGCGTTTATTTCGATGCAGCTACTCCTTATGGGTATGGTGGCTTTATTTATAAGGATAATGTTGATACACAAACTCTCGCCAAAGAGTTTAGAGAGGTGTTAAACGAGCTTCATGTCAATTCCGTTTTCTTCCGTTTTCATCCAGTACTAAACAACGCAATTGTTCATAAAAATATTGCAAATGTCATCCCTTTAGGAAAAACGATTGCCATTGATTTATCCTCCCCAGAAATTATATGGGAGAATATAATTAGCAAAAATCGTAATATGATACGTAAGGCAGAAAAGAATAATATAGAGATTCATCATTCATCTGATTTGGAATTGTTTGAAATTTTCAAAGACATTTATGATGAGACTATGCGGAATGATAGGGCTAAAGACTATTACTTTTTCAAGGAGCAATTCTACGAATCCGTGGCAAAGAATTTAAATAGTAACTTTGAATTTTNTTATGCGACTTATGAAGGCATCATTATATCAATAGCGATTATAATATTTGCCAACAAACAGATGCACTACCATTTGTCCGGCTCTTTGNCAGAATATCGATCATTGGCTCCGAGTAATTTACTCCTTNATAAAGCTGCGTTATNGGGTCATGAACGAGGGTANAANACTTTTCATCTTGGAGGTGGTGTCGGCTCGGGTGAAGATTCTCTATATAAATTTAAAGCGGCTTTCAATCGTCATTCGGATTACATGTTTGCGATAGGAAAGTGTATAATAAGTCCAAACGAGTATGATTATCTTATGAATATTAGAGGCTTCTCGAGGGAAGATGCCTACTTAATCAAATATTTTCCGCAGTACCGCACGCATATTTAATAAACAAATTTAAATGGAATTATTGCACAAGCACACTATTTAGTGGCATTATCTCTTTATAGAGATTCCATTATATTGACTAGCTTTGCAATTATCTTAAATACAAATACAGTATGAAAAGAGAGAGGATATTGCTTTGCCTGGCGCACATGAGCGGCAGGGAGCAGGATTATATCAAGGAGGCGTTCGACCAGAACTGGGTCGTGCCCCTGGGCCCCAACGTCAACGGCTTCGAGAAGGATCTTGAGGCGTTTGTCAACGGGAGGGAGGGGGCCGCGCCGCTCGACAAGAAGGTGGTGGCGCTGTCGGCAGGCACGGCGGCGGTCCATCTGGCGCTCGTGGCCTGCGGCGTCGGCCCGGGCGACGAGGTCATCGTGCAGTCGTTCACGTTCTGCGCCTCGGCCCACCCGGTGACCTACGTGGGCGCCACGCCCGTGTTCGTCGACTCCGAGCCCGAGTCGTGGAACATCGACCCCGGGCTCCTCGAAGAGGCCATCCGAGACCGCGTGGCAAAGACCGGGCGCAAGCCCAAGGCCATAATCCCCGTGGCGCTCTACGGCATGCCCTACCGCATAGACCGGATAATGGAGATAGCCGACCGGTACGGCATCCCCGTCATCGAGGACGCAGCCGAGGGGTTCGGCTCGCGATTCTCTGGCCGCGCGCTCGGCACGTTCGGCCGCTACGGCGTGCTGTCGTTCAACGGCAACAAGATGA
>WFLX010291551.1_pt1 | contig 26488 bp, 23 predicted proteins | sample 4967041 | NCBI WGS metagenome assembly WFLX01 (sample SAMN12857096, study PRJNA449069) | gut metagenome | isolation source: stool from male and female vole | host: Microtus ochrogaster | place: USA:Florida | collected 2017
TAGACGAAATGGTGGTATGATCCCGTCCCCCGAGCTGTTCTCCAATCATTCCAAAAGAAAGACCAAGCATTTCTCGCATGAGATAAATGCAGACTTGGCGAGCCTGAGTAATCTTTTTTTGCCGACTTTTTCCTTCTAAATCTTGATAAGCCAATCCATAATAGTTGGCAATGGCTTTTTTGATACTCTTTCCATCTAATTTTTGTTTGGGTTGTATGATGGTGGGTTCATCCTTTAATACCTCAAGAGCAAAATCCATAGTAATAGAGGAGGGATTAAAGAGCGTAGCATTAAAAATGAGCCGATTGAGAATCCCTTCAAGCGTTCGAATGTCTTCCGAGTAGCTAACAGATAAAAAGTCAAGCACCTCATCTTCAATTTCAAAAATAGATTCGTAGCCAGCAATTTTTTTCTGCAAAATTTGTTTAGCCGTTTGCGTTCCTGGTTTAGAAATATTGACGATTAAACCGGAGGAAAAGCGACTAATTAAGCGTTTGGTTAAAACTGCAATTTCTGAAGGATGAGTATCAGAGGTTAAAATAATTTGCTTATTTTGATAAATCAATTCATTGAATACGGAAAAAAAGACCTCTTGACAACTAGCTGATCTCAAATTTTGGATATCATCCACTAAAAAATAATCGCAATCCAAAAGACATTCTTTAATCATCTCTACACTATTGTTATTTCCACTTTTTGTCCGCATCGCTTCTAATAAAAGACTCACCAAATCCCCCGCATAAAAGTACAATACTCGTCCTTCCCCTTTATCTTGGGTCAAAGTATTGCCAATCGCATTTAAAATATGAGTCTTTCCCAATCCAGAACTGCCGTAGATAAGAAGTGGATTGAGATGGAGAAATGTTTTAGGATTGCACACGGCCATCGAGGCTGCAAGCGCTTCTTGATTACTCGGTCCTTTTACAAAGGAATCAAAAGTATAGCGTGGATCAAATTTACGACCGAGGGCTTGTTTTGCTTTTTGATGCAAGACCTCGGATCGTTCTTCATCCATTTCTCGAGAGGAAGTCAGTGTGATCTGTAAAGGCTCTCCATATACTTCAGAAAGGGTATCTTCAAAGAGCTGTTGATGCTCATCAATAATCGTGGCAGCGATAGAACTTCGACAGGAGACGTAGGCCAAATTGTTCATAATTTTGAACAAAGAGGTTTTTTCAATCCAAGTGATCGTACCATTATCGAAGTAGTCACTACGCTTCAATAAATCAATGGTTTTTTGCCAATAATGACTAAGAGAAGAGTCCATGGCAGGCCGTCTCCTTTCACTTAGATTCTAATCATACAAGATTTTTGTTTTTCAAAAAAGTTTCGAAATAGTTGCCACAGTAAATTAAATTTTGAGTTTTCCTCATGGGGAAAACTCTCTTTTTTTTAAAAATTCACGTCTTGAAATCAAGTTTTCCCCTTATTTTTTTAATCTTTTTCTCTTTACCTATCCATTTTTTTAAAGTTTTCCCCCATTGGGGATTGTGGAAAACTTCTGAAGAAAAATGGGGGAAAACTAGGGGGAAAACTCCTAAGATTTGTGGAAAATTCTCTTCTTTTTTCTAGCCAATAAATCTTATTAAGATAGGAGTCTCATTTGCCGTGGTGGGATTCTGGTGGAATCTGAAAGCGAATACAGGGGAATAAGAGTGGAAAACTAGGGGGAAAACTCAGAGGAAAAAATTTAAGAGACGTTTTAAGCTAAATATAGANAAAATTAAAATTTTCTTTTTCAATATTTTATCTTGGTACATGGGGAGATAATAAAAATGAGAAAAGAGAGAATTGTTTGGAAAAAAGGAAGNATAAGAAAAAACTTCGAAAAATGAGGACAATTCGCAATAGGAAATTTTCCCTTAGCCTATTCGTCCTTACATTGACATGCAACTTTNTAAAATGATATAGTGACAGGCGAAATTAAGAAGAATATAAAATAAGTTTCTTAAATTCAGAAGAAAGGAGACATATTTAAATGAAACGTACATATCAACCCAGTAAAATTAAACACCAAAGAGTTCATGGATTCCGTGCTCGTATGGCTACAAAAGGTGGGCGTAAAGTTCTAGCTAGACGCAGAGCAAAGGGCAGAAAGGTTTTATCGGCTTAAGAAATCACCTGTCTAGGTGATTTTTTTATCTGTCCATAGCTAAGTAGGGGAGTAAATCGGCCAATTTTGATTTCTCTTTTATTCCTTGTACTCCATTCTAGAAGGGTTGGCTTTATCAAGGAAAAACGACAAGATTTACCCTAAAATCACTCCTCATTCTATACCGAAGTATAGCGCAACCTTAAGGAAATTTTCTTAAGGCTGGTCAGGTATTCTTTTTATGAAGAAACATCAAAGAGTACGCAAAAATATGGAGTTTTCCAATATTATTGGCCAACGCAAATCGTTGAGTTCTCCAGCTTATATCCTATATATATCGCCCAAAAAGGAAGAACAAGCTCGCGTTGGACTGAGTGTTGGAAAAAAGCTTGGAAAAGCCGTAGTACGTACCCGTGTCAAAAGACAAGTACGGGCTTTAATTGATTCCGTATATACATTTAATGAACCTTTTGACTCAATCCTCATTATTCGTCCCGCCTTTTCCAAACTCGATTTTGATCAGCGGAAGAAAATGTTAGAGGGATTGCATGATAAGGCTTTAAAAAAGTTTAGCCCCAAAAAAAAATAAGCTAAAACTTTTTAGAAATCTCTAATTATCGTGATGGCTGAAAAACCCCTTATTTTATAGAGATTTAAGGCTGAAAGTTTACTCTTGGAGTAGATACCCAGCCACGANCTATTTGAACTTATAAGCTCAAAAACATCGTATAAGGCCTCATAAAGGTCACGATAAACGCTCCTTAAAATCTCTCGTGGGGAGCCGATACGTCAAAAACCTACAAAAGCCAATTGACTTTATTCGCTTTTGTTTTTCAAAAATGAGATGGCTTTAGGTCCTAGATTTTTCCATTGGTAAGAGCCTGTTTAGGCTTTTACCAATAAACTTTTGACCTTAGCGAGGTTTTTTTCTTAAAAGACCTTTCGATTTTTCCATGAACAATTGAAGGTCACCTCAATTTCTTATCACTCAGGAGGTAAGAAAGCCTCCTTACAAGTGTTAAGCCAAGAGACATTATAAAAAAGTTATAGTGTTTCTTTTGATAGGACAGGAAAGGAGGATTCGGGTAAAATTTTTCATTGTTCCTTATAGAGTAGAGAATAATAAAGAATTCCCGAATTTCTATGAAAAAAACGATGCTTGAGAAGNTTCNCATNTTCTTTCTTTGTCTGCNTGTGGNAATGAGTNTATNTGCCTGTTCTAATCCTAGAGGGGCAGATGGAAAAACAAAACTCGATCAAATTATTGCCTTAAAGGAAGAAACGTTGAACGTTGATCAGATCAACATTCAAGATATTTCCGACGAGCAACTCAAAGAAGAAATTATTTCTTCCAAACAAACAACTGTCACCATTCCCGCTACCACATGGGCTTCTAGTTGGAAAAAAGGATGGTTTGATGGCTTAATTGTTTGGCCCATTGCTCAAATGATTAACCTCTTTGCCAGTTTTANCGATGNGGNATGGGGAATCATTATAGCCNCTCTGANCATTCAGTTGTTAATTTTTGCTTTTACTTATAAATCGCAAATTTCTCAACAACGAATGCAGGAGATTCAGCCACAAATGACTCGTATTCAAAATAAATATGCGGGAAAAAATGATGAACGCTCCAAAATGCTGATGGCTCAAGAAATGCAAAAATTGTACGCCGATAATGATATTCATCCNTTTGGNAGNATTCTTATGATGTTTATNCANTTGCCTGTNATGATGGGNATGTTNTATGCNACCATGCGGGCNGTNACCACNGTTTANGGNTCATTTATGGGNATGCCTCTTTCCGAAACNCCNCTTCANGGNTTTCAAANNNTNCAATGGGGACCCATTACCGTTTATGTCTTGATGATTGTGATGTCTTTGCTTCAAATGCAACTTCCTAAGTGGCTTTCGAAGCTTTCAGGAAAGGATAAAGCCAAGAACTATGCCGATCGTCAAGCTCAGGACAACAATCCAATGTCCAGTACCATGAATATGACGATGTATATGACGACCGGATTAATCGCCTTCATGTATTTAAGCTGGCCGATTGCGATGTCCTTTTATTGGTTAGTTTCCTCGATTATTCGTGCTGGAACCACCGTTCTTTCTCATTTTGTGTCTGAAAAAGAATTGCAGAAAAAAGAGAAAGAAGAAGCTGCAAAACGCTCTACGGGAATTTTGAAAAACCGGAAAGAGAAAAAATAATTTATGAGGGAAGGCAAATGTCCCTCCCTTTTTTTTAAAGTTCGATAGAAACGGAAAAGAAAAGTATGAAGTTTGATCGGTTTACAGGAAAAACCCTTGATGAGGCGCTTAAAGCAGCTCAAGCTGCCAAACAAATGCCAGTTGAGCGTCTTGTTTATACAGTGGTAGAAGAGAAATCTGGCTTCTTTGGAATTGGGCGCTCAGTGACGATTGAAGCTTGGGGTCCTAATGATATTGCTCTTTTTATTCAAGAGTATATCCAAACTTTCTTTAAGAATGCTCAAATGGATGGAACATGTGAAGTAAGCTTGGATGAGGTCAATGGTGATGACTTTTATCGCATTAAAGTCAATACCAATGCCAATGCCGTTTTAATTGGTCGTCAAGGCAAAACACTCCAAGATTTTAATCGTTTAGTAAGGGCTGCGGCTTCAAGTGTTTTTAAAAAACATGTTCGCTTAATGATTGATGTCAATGACTATAAAGAAGAGCGCTACGAAAAAATTATTCGTATGGCTATTCGGATCGCTCGCGATGTTCGTCGGACGAAAGTGGATGCGGTATTAGATCCCATGCCGGCTGATGAACGTCGAGTTATTCATAATGCTTTATCCTCTATGGATAAAATTTCTACTCATTCTGAAGGAGAAGGAGCCAAACGGCAACTTCATATCCTTTATACGCCCGATAAACAAGGGACTGAATAATTACACTCTTATTTTGAAAACGAAAAGGGCTGAATGCCCTTTTTTCTCATTTTAGGTTTAAAAATTTGAAATCTAAAATAAAAAGCGGCTCTATTTCTAAAGTGAACCTAAGATTAAGCCATCAAAGGAAAAACCGCATTCCTTTTAATTAAAGTATAATTTAAAAGAAACTTTATTTTGGAGCGAAAAATCGATTGGTTATTTCTCTTTCAAAAAGATGAGTGGAGAAAAGAGGCATTCGAGTATTCATTGAGGGAAACCTCATGCTAATAAATAAAACAGAAAGGAAGGAGCGGCTTCCCCTAACGTGTTGGGTAATCCGCTATTTTTATGAAATTAATTGTTGGACTTGGAAATCCTGGAGTGAAGTACGAAAAAACAAGACACAATGCGGGATTTATGGTTTTAGATCGTATTGCCCAGATGAATGGTGTTTCGATTTCCAAAAATAAATTTGAAGGAAAACATATCAAAACAAAGATTGCTGGTGAAGATGTTATTTTATTGAAACCAGAAACATATATGAATTTATCTGGCCTTTCCGTACGAGCTTGTATGGATTTCTATAAAATTTCCAAAGAGGATCTCTTAGTGATTTATGATGATCTCGATACTCCAGTGGGTTCCATTCGTTTAAAGTCAAAAGGCTCCGCTGGAGGCCACAATGGCATGAAAAGCGTCATTCAAGCCGTACTAGGAGAAGATTTTGATCGTATTCGAGTAGGGATTGGGCGGGATCCACAGATTAAAATTGTGGATTATGTTTTAACTCGCTTTAAGCCGGAAGAAGTCGATGATTTAGAAAAAGCGGTAGATCAGGCGGCCAATGCAGCGATTTTTTCTTTAACGCATTCATTTGAACAAACGATGAATCGCTATAATCAAAAACCAAAAAAGACAACGAAGAAGAAAATCAAAAAATTGAATGCTGAAACCTATCAGACTGGGCAAGAAAATCCAATTTATACTCTAAATTCTTCTCAGGAGTCTAAGACTTCTCTACATAATTTTCCCTCTTTGAAGCCCTCAAAAGTCATTGAAGAGCCAAGCCCGATATCCTTTTTAGCCCAAGATCTTTTAGACGATCAGGAAACTACTGTCATTTCTGCTAAAGATTAAAGAATAATCATTTTTGAGAAAAATTTTGTATAGTTTTTTTTGTTATTTTATTCACTTGGCCGCTTCGCTTTTTGAAGGGCCTTTAGGTCCATAAGGCACCTTTTTAGAAGCTTTAGGACCTTTTTTTACATCGGAAAGGTGGTGGCTCGATGACAATCAATCCCATACTTGATTCTCTTAAAGAAAATCCCTTAACCCTAGAGCTTATGAAACCTGATGGCAAACTTGGCTACTTATCTACAATGGAAGAAGCTTTATTATTAGCCGCAGCATTTCAACAAGATCAGCAAACGCGCATCATTGTAAAAAAAAATAAATACGAAGCCCAACAGCTATATTNCCGCTTAGCGATGTTGGAAACCGAAGTGGTGCTTTTTGCTATGGATGAAAGTTTACGCCTTCAAGCGTTAGCTTCTAGTCCCGAAGATAAAAACCGCCAAGTTTCGGCTATGGTTAAAATGCGTCAAGATTATCCCAAAATTATCATTACAAACGTGGCCGCCTATAGTCGCTTTTTGCCAAATGTTAAATACTTTGATGAAAATTGTTTTTCTATTCAAGTTGGCATGGAAATATCCAAAGAAAAGCTCATTGCTCAGCTTAATAAAATTGGCTATACAAAAATGAATTATGTTGAAATACCCTGTACCTATGCGGCCCGGGGAGGCATTTTAGATGTATATTCCTTAAATTATCCCGATCCCATTCGAATTGAATTTTTTGATCAAGAAATTGAATCCATTCGCTTTTTTAATCCGCAAACGCAGCGGACTGTACGAACGGTTAAAGACGCGACACTTGTGCCTGCAAGCGATATTTTGTTTACCAAGGAACAAATTCAAGAGTTGTCTAAAATAGTTCCTGAATTGCTCAAAGAACAACTAACCCAAATTCCCCAAGCGGGTCAAGAGATTTTACAAGACAACATTGAACAAGACCTTGAAGCTCTTAAAAATAATGATTCGCAATCCAAATTGTACCGTTACTATGGTCTGGTTAAGGCTGATTCTATTTTGGACTATGTTCCTGAGGCTCGAGTGGTGTATTCAACTGTAGAAGGAGTAGAGGAAAATGCTCATAAAATTGAAGTCGAAAATGTAACCTACATTCAGGAGGAAGTCCAAGACTTTCAAAGTTTAAAGATCTTTAACGCTTTTCATCCCTTGTATGAACTCGAAAAACGTATTCCGCCTCAAGAAATTTCAGATTTACAGCCTTTTGATCATCCCCTAGAATCTGGTATTCATCTTCTAGAAGCTCCTCATATTAATTATCTAGAATGGGTGCCTAAAGAAGCGAAGAAAAAAAATGTATATTTCTCATTAGAAAAAGAAGATATTTCTTTATTGAGTGAGAAAATGGATACTACGAATTTTCAATTTCTTCCTCCTGTTTTTTATCAAGGTTTTTCGACTCCTAGCGCAACTGTATATACTCGACAAGAGATTTTTCGACATATCAATCGAAAAGTTCCTTATCAAAAAACCTTTTCTCAATCGACCGCTTTACACGATATTCTAGAGCTCGAACCTGGCGATTACATTGTGCATGCTGAGCATGGAATTGGCCAATACTTAGGGGTAGAAACTCGTGAAACCCAAGGTGTGAAAAAAGATTATCTTCATATGGTATATCGAGGGGGCGATGATTTATATGTACCCATTTCTCAATTCCAACTCATTCGCAAATACGTTTCGAAAGAAGGAGTTGGAACCAAGCTTTCCAAATTAGGATCGGGAGAATGGGAAAAGACTAAAAATAAAGTCAGTAAGAAAGTCGAAGAAATTGCTAGTCGCCTTGTGGATCTTTATGCGGCTCGCAGTGAAAACATTGGGTTTGCTTTTCCAAAAGATGAGGTTTTGGAGCGAGAATTTGATGAATCCTTTGAATTTGAATCCACCCCTGACCAATTGCAAGCAACGGCTGAAATTAAAGCGGAGATGGAAAAGCCTAAGCCTATGGACCATTTATTAATTGGCGATGTGGGCTATGGAAAAACTGAAGTCGCCATGCGTTGTGCTTTTAAAGCCGTATGCGCTGGCAAACAAGTGGCTTTTCTTTGTCCGACTACAATTTTGTCCATGCAACACTATCAAACGCTACAAAAGCGCTTTGAATCCATTGGAACTAAAGTCGCTTTGGTCAATCGGTTTACGTCTTTAAAAGAAATGAAACAGATCCAACAGGGCTTAAAAGATGGATCCATTGAAATCGTTGTAGGGACGCATCGATTGTTTTCCAAGACGTTGGAATTTAAAGATCTTGGACTTTTAATCATTGATGAAGAACAACGCTTTGGAGTAGGGCATAAAGAAAAAATCAAAGAGATGAAAAACTCCATTGATGTCCTCGCTCTTTCCGCTACACCTATTCCTCGAACGCTTCAAATGTCTTTAATTGGTGTTCGAACTATTTCACAACTCAACACACCCCCTGCCCACCGTCATCCTATTCAAACCTATTTAATGGAAGAAAAAGGACCCGTTATTGAAGAAATCATTCAACGCGAATTGGCTCGCTCTGGGCAAGTTTTCTTTTTACATAATCGTGTAGAAGATATTTTTATTACGGCTGCTGAGTTACAACGTAAATTTCCCGATATATCTATTGGAGTAGCGCATGGCCGAATGTCGCGTACAGAAATTGAAGATGTAATGTTGGCCTTTGCTCAAGGGAAGTTTCAAATTTTAGTTTGTACTACAATCATCGAAACAGGATTAGATATTGCGAATGCCAATACGATCATTATTGAAAATGCCGACCGTTTTGGCTTAGCTCAACTTTATCAAATTCGCGGACGAGTAGGACGACGAGAAAAGTTAGCCTATTGTTACTTAATGGTTCCCCCAAACAAACAGCTTTCCGAAGCTTCCACTAAGCGTTTGAAGTCCATTAAAGAATTTACCCAACTTGGTTCTGGCTATAAAATTGCGATGCGTGATTTAACTATTCGGGGAGCTGGAGATATGTTAGGGCCTAAACAAGCTGGTTTTATTGATTCAGTAGGCTTAGATTTGTATTTAGAAATGTTGTCTCAAGCTATTGCAAAAAAACAATCTCATCTTCAAGATCAAGAGCCACCGCAGGAAAAAGAACTTCCTTTAAAAACTGCACGCGTTAAAATGGAAGGATATATTCCAAAACAATTTACTTCTAACGATGGAGATAAATTGGATTTATACCAACATATACGAGCCATTCATACCGAAAAAGCTCTTTTTGAGTATGAAAAGAAAACCGCGGATTTGTTTGGCCAAATTCCTAAGGAAGTTCAAGCTCTTTTTGATGCCAAATGGTTGGATTTGTTCGCCTCTCGTGCCGATATTCAGGCTCTTGAGGAAAAAGATGGGGCAATTCGCGTTACATTAAGTGACCAATGGGCTAAAAGAGTGGATGGCCGAAAATTTTTCGAAGGGTCTTCGGCTTTGCTGACAGGAGTGAAATCGCAATTTAAAAATGTGAATGGCTTGGTGCAAATAACCTTTGAAAAAAAGAAAAACTATTTAACTCTTTTAAAAAAATTTGAAGAGCTATTGGATGATCCATCCTATTTTAGGAGTTGATTTTTGATGCGTTTAGATAAGTATTTAAAAACCGCTCGAATTTTAAAACGTCGTGAAGCGGCCAAAGAATTGGCTTTACAGCAGCGAGTTCTTATTAATGGTCGAGTAGCTAAACCGTCTAGTGAAGTAGAAATCGGGGATAAATTGGTCTTAGAATTTGGAAATCGAATTTTAGAAGTAGAAGTAAAAGATACTCCTAAACAGGCCAACAAAGAAAAGGCGGCTTTAATGTTTGAAGTCATTCGACAAGAAAAAAAGAAAGTGGAAAGTATTGATTCATCGAATACCCATTTAGAATAACAGCTTAAGGAAAAAGGAAGATTATCCCAATCCCTTTTTTCCTTTTTTATTTTTTCTAGTTCGTCCTTACCGACAAATTCCTAAGTTCACTATTTCTAAAGAAAAGTGAAAAGAGAAAAAGAAATCAAGCTCCCTTTGAAGTAAAAGGATTCCTTTGGATAACGAGGTAAAAACCAAAAATGGTTTATAACTGGAAGAAGATTGACTGGTCATTTCTCTTTGAAAACGTTAGATAAAGAAAAAGACAAGTGCTTCTGAGAAGAGGTTAAGATTGATTGTTCTAATGGATTCTCACCAAAAGAAGGAAGTGGCTTTCAAGTAACGGGTGTCCAATCCGCCTTTTATGAAAGGAAACCTGACAGAACGGTTTCGTTTTCATCTTTTCATTGAATTCAAAGTGGTATGTGTTACACTTTTTTCGCTATGCAAAAACAAGTCTGTTTACGCGATCTTGTCAACCAGAAATTAGAATTTGATGGTTTAGCCGAAGTAGAAAGACTGAATACCGATTCTTTCATTGTCACAATGAAGAATGATGAGATCGAAACAACCTGGAAAATTTTAAAAAAAGGGGTCGTCATTGAAAACCATGGCGAAGCGGATAGTATTTTAACGCTATATGAAAAGGGAAGTGGACTGGCACGCATCTTTTCACCCTATGGAGAATTGCGCTTGCCCCTTGAATCCGCATCCATTGAAAAACAAATTACGAAGGATGCAGTGGAAATTTGTGTGCGCTATGTCATTGGTCAAGACGATTTGGTGGAGCCCTTTGGCTTTGCTTTATGGATTTCGCAAATCAACTTGTAAGACGAGCGCTGTTTTCTTTCCGCGATAGACCAAAAAAGAAAGGGTGACTCAAATGGGAGCAATTGACCAAACATTACAAACCGCCCTTGTCCAAGCTGCTCATGATGCTTATGGTTTGACGCTAGACCCCCAAAGCGTGTCCATTGAAATTCCAAAGCGCAAAGAACAAGGCGACTATTCTAGCAATTTAGCTATGAAGCTCGCTAAAACCTTGCATAAAAAACCATTCGAAATTGCGAATACTTTAATCGCCAATTTAGCCTGTCCTTTAGTAGAACAAGCTGAAGTAGCTGGTCCAGGATTTATGAATTTTGTAATGAAAAAAGATCAGTATGGACAAGTTATTGAAACGATTCTTGCTCAAAAAGAAAACTACGGAAATGGAGCTTCAAAAAACCTCAAAGTAAATTTAGAGTATGTTTCGGCTAATCCCACGGGAAGTTTGCACTTAGGCCATGCTCGTGGGGCAGCATGGGGAGATTCGGCTGCCCGTATTTTAAAAAAAGCTGGTTACGATGTAACTCGAGAGTATTACGTCAATGATGCGGGAAATCAAATTGCTAATTTAGCCCAATCTCTTTGGGCCCGTTATGTACAAGCTCATGGATTACAGGCTGAAATCGGTAAAGATGGCTATTTAGGAGAAGATATTAAACAGAAAGGTGAACAGCTCGCTAAGCAATATCCCAATCAATATCTTGAATTCACTTCAGAAGCAAAGGACTTTTTTAGAAAAGAAGGAATTGCTTTCGAGTTAGCTAAAATTCAAGAGGATTTGGATAAATTCCGTGTTCATTTTGATGTGTGGTCTTCTGAACAAGCTTTACGGGATAGCGGTCAAGTGGATAACGTTTTAGAGCGTTTAACTCAGAATGGCTATACTTATGAAAAAGATGGTGCCTTATGGTTTAAAACNACCCAATTTGGGGACGATAAAGATCGTGTTTTGTGTAAACAAGATGGTTCTTTAACGTATCTGGTTCCCGATATTGCCTATCATAACAATAAATACGAAAGAGGTTATGACGTCTTGGTGGATTTCTTTGGAGCGGATCATCACGGTTATATTCCAAGATTGAAAGCATCAATGACAGCTCTAGGCCACAATCCCGATAAACTAAATGTCGACATTATTCAAATGGTACGACTTGTGAGCAATGGAGAAGAAGTGAAGATGTCCAAGCGCCTTGGAAACGCCACAACCATTAATGATTTAATGGAACTCGTTGGTAGTGATGCAGCACGCTATTTCTTTAGTGCTCGAGCTTTAGACAGTCANTTGGATTTTGATTTAGACTTAGCNGTTTCTNAAACCAATGANAATCCNGTNTANTATGCNCAATATGCNCATGCTCGNATTTGNTCCATTTTGAAAAATGNCAATTATCCAGNNGCNACNNACTTTGANGGNTTGGTTCATGAAAANGAAATTGANTTNTTAAAAACGCTNNCNGAATATCCTTCTGTNGTGGANCAAACGGCNAGAACACGNCAAGTTCATAAAATTTCNCATTANATTCAAAANCTNGCNNCNAANTTNCATAGCTTCTATACGGCTTGCAAAGTCAACGATCCAAACAATCCAGAACTCAGTTCCCAGCGTATTGGACTTTTAAAAGCTGTTCAAATTGTATTGGCTGATGCTTTAAACTTGATTGGGGTAACCGCTCCAGAATCAATGTAGCCATTCCAGAAGTATTCGGTTTAGAGCCAAGTCTGGTGGCAATAAGCACTTGCTTTCTAACAGTGCTTCCTTTAAGGTCAAGATTCTTCTTAAGGCTTTTCATTTGTATTCTTCTTTAGAAAATACATGCGACTCGATGGATTCGCTCGCTATCCTTGAAGGTCTTGGCCAGATATACCTCATATGAGGTCTTGGAAAGGAGGATTCAAACACGAAAATCAAATCGTGTTTGAAAATGTATGAAAAAATCGATGATTGATGTGGCTTACGGAATTTTAGCCAATGACCATAAACCAATGAGCTTTTTAGATTTATGGTCTATTGTTTCCAAAGAAATGGGTTTTAATCAATCGCAAGCCAACGGCAATATTGCTCAATTTTACAGTGACTTATCTATGGATGGGCGCTTTACTGCTTTGCCAGGTAACAATTGGGATTTGCGTAAACGTCAATCTTCCGCACATACCATTGTGGATACAGATTCGCTTAGTGTAGAAGATGAGGATGATTTCCTTCCTGAGGAAGAAGACGATCTCGATTCTTATAATTCTCTTGATGATGATGAATAGTGTATTTAAACGGCCAGATTTGGCCGTTTTTTTTATAAAAAAAAGCCAATATTGGCTTATTCTTCAAGGGAAATGAAATAAACATTTCCCTGCTCATCATTATGAAGAAAGCTCCATTGATATTTCCCACCATTTTTTAAAATGGTACGAATTGAAGCTTGATTGCTTTGACTAGCAGAAAGTTGTAAATGATCCATTCCTGCTTCTTGGGCTTTTTGACACACTAGATGAAGCATTGTAGTCGCATATCCTTTTTGTCGCTCACTCGGGCGAACACTATAGCCACAATGACCGAAGTTTTTCAAACCTTCGTTTAAAAAATAGCGCAATTGAATCATTCCCACTATCTTTTGATCATCAGGACGGATCGCTAAAAATGTCTCACTAAAGACCAAATCACTAGGTACTGTATCCAAAGTAGCACATTTTTCAATTTGGGTAAGCCATTTTTCATAAGAATCAATAGAGTCTAAAAAAGCACCACCAGGAATAACGGATTCAAAGTGGTTTAAAAATTCTTGACGATAGTCTAGAACATNNNTNTNNATGNNCTAAGGTAGGAAAGACAAGATTTAATAAATTCATAGTGATCCTCTTTCTAAATTTTAATAGGTAAAATCCTCCTCAAGCTCTAGAGGAGGAGCTTTCTTACTATAAAAGTAAAAAAAAGTTTCAAAAAGAAAAACAAAAAAAGCTAAAAGACTTTTAAAAGAGTCTTTTAGCTTCTCAAAAGGCAAAAATAAGAAGAACTTAGGCGATGATTTTAATTTTCATCAACATAACCATATAAAACATATTTATCATCACCAATGGGTACAGAACGTTCTACACCACTATAGGAAGTGTATTTTACCCAAGTGTAGCCATCTTTTTGATAAATTCCATCATAGTATACTTCAAGACCTGGATAATAAGCGAGTCCGCTTTCAGGAGAAGATAAGCCATCGTATCCAGAGCGAATAACTACATTGTTAGCAGTAAAGACAAATGTACCTTGTTGAGGAACGCTTGAAATTGGCGCACCCGCTTTGCCAAAAACAGGAGCGCTTAAAGGTTCAACGGTATTGTTGACATCAAATATATATTGTCCATTAGCATCTTTAACTAAGTGACCGGTTAAATAAGCATTTTTTCCAATTGCACTAGGGTCTACCCCTTCTAGAGTAACGCCTTGAGAATTGCTTCCTTGAGGATAAATCACCGTTTTACCATTTACGTTTTCAATTTTTCCCGAAAGAGTAATGTATTGATCGAGATAGGCTTCTGGATCCGTTGCGATATTTTGGACATTTACCAAACGTTGGCCAGCGCTAGCCGAGGTGGTGCTAGGGGGAGTAGAACTACTCGAAGGAGTTGTATTGGGAGTAGTCGATGACTTGGAAGCATCATTTGTACTTGTTTTGGAGGTATTGGTGTTTTCATCCGCTTCTTTTAAAGTCGCCTCCGCTTCTTGACTAGCTTGAGCAGCCATAGAAGTTTGAGTAGAAGCTTCACTTGCGGCACTATCAAGAGCTGCATGATCTTCTACAGCAATGATGGTGACAACATTGGATTTCACTCCATCTTTATCGACCGTAATGGTATAGGTTCCCGCTTTATCGGTGGTAAATTTAGCTCCATTGGACGTGGCTACAATGGTACCTCCACTCGTAGTAAAGTCGCTATCGATCCAAGTTAAATCGGAATCCGATTTGGCTTCAATGATAACTTCCTCATTAACCAAAATTGAATTGGATTCTGGAACCAATTGCACTGCAATTAAGTGAATTTTGGAATTTGACGTGGAACTTGTTGAGCTAGCCACTGCAGAAGAAGCATTGGCTTCGCTGGTTTTACTCGTATTGTTATTGTTAGAGCATCCAGCAAGGAGCAATAAAGCACTTAAAGCACAAGACAATTGTTTTTTATTCATATATCTATCTCCTGAAATATTGAAAAAAGAAGGAATCGCCAAAAGAGAATTCTCGTTAAGGCCCATAAAAATTCTAAACCTTTTAGCGGTTTTCTTGGCTTTTTAGAAAAACGATAGAAAGTAGAGTTAAGCGGCAACTGAATCGGTAACTTCAGCGGGTTCTTTGACTTCTTCAGCACTTTGGGTGGTTGTAGTCGTTGAGGGATCTATAGAATTTTGAGCACTAAACTCTACCTCAATCGCATACGATTTTTGAATTTCTGGAATCATATTTAAAAGTTGAACGATAGCTGTACGAGCATCTTTTTGGGCTTGTTCAAAAACACCAGTTGTTTGCATTCGCTCTACCGCTTGAGCTTTTTGTTCTGTTTCAAATTTCAAATAATCGTCAACCGATACGGGATTAAAAATATTGTAGGATTGGTCATACACCTCTACACTTTCTGAAGGAATGGAGTTGGACAAAATTTCAATGGGTGGACATTTCACTACTATTTTATTGCCATTTAGGCTGACTTCTAAGTCACTTGTCTTAAAGCCGAGTTGTGCTTCTCCTTGATAAGTGAGAATAAAGTTTTTTTCAGTAAAGGGAATACTCCATCCATTGAGTTCATATGAATTTTCAAATTTTCCAATTTGGGAATAGTAATATTTTGTAGTGATTAAATCGGAAGCTTGTTCCAATGCCGTTTTGAGTTGTGTAGAAGTAATAGTAGTCTTTTCCTCCGTATGGGAAAAGGCAAAACATCCTCCAAAGCTTGCTAATAAAATAAGAACTGCTCCAATTACAAAACCGAATAAGGCTCCTTTAATAGAAGACTTGAGCCGCATTTTTTGTTTTGGTTTCGCCATATTTTTAGTTTATCATGAGGCCTTTGTAGAATCTTAAAAGGCGCGCAAAGATAAAGAAGATTTCAAGCCTAGAGAAAATTAAGGATTATAGATTCCAAAGTGAAATAGAGGAAAACCTTCAATCTTTTCCCGACCTTAAAGCAGTCATCAATAGTTATAAAATTCTTTCCAAGAATAATCGCAAAATTACTTACTATTTATCACTTAAGGAGAATAAGGAAAAAGTATCATCAAGGGGAACGAAATTTTGGAATGTGCGAAAATAGGTGTTGTTTAGAGATAATCTTCAATAATCTAAGACTGAAGTCACGGATAATCTGCTATTTCAAGGATAGAAAGGAGGGAGCGGATTTTCCTTTTAAAATGGAAGTTANGGTGATCCGCTATTACNATGAACAAAATNACTTTTCAGGAACGNCTAAGCCAAGATGGGCTGATTCCTGATGAAAAACAGCTTCATCAATTTGAACAATATTTGGCATTGCTTCAAGAATGGAACCAAAAAATGAATCTNACAGCCATTACTAAAGAGGAAGAAGTGTGGGAAAAGCATTTTTATGATTCCATCGTTCCTTTTTTGCATACCCCATTTCAAACACTAGCTGATGTAGGATCAGGNGCTGGATTTCCAGGAATTCCATTAGCAATTATGTATCCCAATCGGCATTTTACGTTGATTGAACCCCTAGGGAAGCGATGTCGTTTTTTAGAAGAAGTGAAATCGCAATTGAAATTATCCAATGTCACCATTGTAAACGAGCGAGCAGAGGATTTTGCTAAGGCTCATCGCAATGCCTTTGATGCCGTAAGTGCTCGCGCTGTAGCCCGTTTATCTATTTTATTGGAATTATGCATTCCTCTTTTAAAAGATGATGGCACCTTCATTGCTTTAAAAGGTGCAGCGGGATTAAAAGAATTAGAACAAGCAGCTCCCGCTTTAAAAGCATTGCATCTAAAGTTGGAATCCATTGATCAGTTTGAACTTGGACAAGAGGGAGAACGAACAATTCTTTTTTTTAAAAAAACAGCTCCTACCCCTACCAAATATCCTCGTAAATATGCGCTGATCAAGAAAAGTCCATTGGAGGAGTCCAATGGGTAAAGTCATTGCCATTTCAAACCAAAAAGGTGGAGTGGGAAAAACAACGACCGCTATTAATTTATCGAGCGCACTTTCAAAACTTGGAAAGAAAGTTTTGCTTATTGATTTTGACTCCCAAGGAAATGCCAGCCAAGGGTTAAATGCAGTTCAGACTTTCGATCAGCCAACGGTTTATCAAGTAATTATGGAAAATATCCCTATTGAACAAGCTATTGTTCATGGACATGCTCCCCAAGTTGATGTATTGCCAAGCAATATGACACTCGCTGGAGCCGATTTAGAAATGAACCGTATGGAAAGTGAAAAAGAAAGTGTCTTGAAAAATGCGATTGCCCCCATTCGTGATCAATACGACTTTATTTTTATTGATTGTCCGCCTTCTCTTGGACTTCTAACCATCAATGCTTTAACTGCGGCCGATACCGTACTAATTCCAGTTCAATGTGAATATTTTGCCTTAGAGGGAGTTACTCAGTTACTCTTTACGATTCGTTTGGTCCAAAAAACCAGTAATCCCAACTTAGTGGTGGAAGGCGTATTGATGACGATGTTTGATTATCGAACGCGTATTTCGGTAGATGTGAGTCAAGAAGTGCGTAAAACCTTTCGACGGTTGGTATATCAAAACTCGATTCCCCGTAATGTTAAACTTTCTGAAGCGCCTAGTCGTGGAGTTTCGATTTTCGAATACGATCCTAAATCCAAAGGGGCCCAAGCCTATTTGCGCTTATCCAAGGAAATGTTGCATTTAAGTGAAGACGATGAATTGGAAGAAGAGGGAGAAGTATGAATGTCGGAAAGGGCCTATCGTCCATTTTTGGGGCTGATGTTAGCCAAATACTAGAAGACATTCAAAGTGGAGTTCAAGGAGACCAAAAACCGACTCGTATTCCCTTAGCCAAAATTTGGCCGAATCGTTATCAGCCAAGACGCACATTTGATGAAGCAGCGCTCCAAGAACTGGCTCATTCGATCCAAGAACATGGAGTCTTTACTCCAATTTTGGTCAAGAAAAATAATCAAGGCTATGAACTTATTGCTGGAGAGCGTCGAGTTCGGGCTTCTCGGTTAGCTGGCCTTATGGATATACCGGCTATTATCGTGGATTTCGATGAGCAACAAATGATGGAAATTTCTCTTTTGGAAAATATTCAGCGGGAAGACCTAAACGTTATTGAAGAAGCTAAGGCTTATGAACAACTTATAAAAACGTTCCATTATACCCAAGAGCAATTGGCTACTCGGGTAAGTAAAAGTCGCGAACACATTGCGAATATCCTGCGCTTATTGAAACTTCCCGAAGAGGTTAGTCAAATGGTGGTGGATAAAAAACTCTCCATGGGCCATGTTCGTGCTTTATTGGCTTTAAAGGATGCTTCGAGTATGGAACGTTTAGCGCGCTTAGCTTATGAACAAGGCTGGAGTGTACGAATGATGGAGCAAAAGGTTCGTGAATGTCCTGAAAAAAAGAAATCCAGTGAGAAAAGCAATCAACCTGAGTTGGTAAAAGATGCCACCAAACAATTGGAAGACTTTTTCCAAGCCCCCGTACGTATTCGTTCAACCTCTATTTCTATTCATTTTGAGAGTCTTGAAGATTTAAACCGCATTTTAGACCGATTAAGTCATGATCATCAGTAAAACCTAAAGGATTGCTTGAACTTATGAAGATTAAAAACTCTTTTCTAAAAGGATTTAAAGTAGGTAAATAAAAAGCCCTGCTATGAGGGCGATGGATCAAATGGAAACCTGTTTGGTATGGTAATAATCTTTTAGAAGTTGACGGATTTTTTCAATAGTTTGATTCAATCCATACTCCTTTAAGTAACTCAATAAATAGCGAATCTGGCGATCGGTTTGCGGATGAATCATGATTCCTTTGCGATGATCCATATAATATTTATAAGGATCATCTTGACGAAATTTATCTTTTCGATAGGTCATTCCTGCGGCCACTCGATCGCAAAACATTTCCACTACATATGGAAATTCCATAGGGATTGGATGAGGCCCATTGGGCCCATTATCAATCCAAAATTCCCAATGATGTGGGTTTCGTCCTTTATGATGAAGCCACGAAAAAGAATAGCCCTCTCGCTCTTTTTGAGCATCAATGGGAGAGCGATATCCTTGAAAATATTTAAAGCCTGTTTTGAGTTCAAGAGGAGAATATTTGGACAAGTCGTGAAGGAGACCTTGTTTATACAGTCCACAACGAAAACAAAGTTCCATAACTTTTAATTTGTGTTCGTTGATGGTGGATAAATGACCTTTTATTTTTTCCAACTGATTCATAATTTTATTTTACTCACTTTCAAAATGAGGATAACCGAGAAATGGTAAAGAAAAAAAGAGAAATAGAAAAAGTTGTAGCTAAAAGAACTTAAAAAGAGAGTTGCGATCTAGAATAAAGGTTGTTATAATGTCTCACGCACTTACTTTAGATTAGCCTATTGATCTAAGGCGGAAGGAGACATGGACATGAAAAAAGGAATTCATCCTAATTATCATACCGTGACTGTTGTATGTTCTTCTTGCGGCAATACCTTCGAAAGTGGTTCGACAATTAAAGGAGATACGTTACGTGTAGATACTTGCAGTAACTGCCATCCTTTCTATACTGGTCGTCAACGTTTCGCAGCTGCACAAGGACGTATTGAAAAATTCAACAGAAAATACGGAAGAAATAACGACGAAAAGAAATAGAGAATACCGCCCGTGTGGCGGTTTTTTTTATTTTTGTCTTAAAACAAACTATGACTCCTTTATCTCAGCAAGATTTTAATCAAAAAACGTTTGTAGAAGAAAAAATATGTTTACGGTGCCATAATCAAGATCCAAGTCTGTTTTTTTTTAGCCAAGGAGAATGGTGTTGTCTAAAATGTTTAGATTTTGGTCGCCTACCTTTGGGGCAAAAACCCAATAAACCTTTTCTTTCTCATAAGAATTTTCATCTTCAGCCAATTTTAGAATTTGAACTGTTGCCTTTTCAAAAAGAGGTTTCAAGTCAGGTGTTATCCATTTTAAAAGAGGAAAAAGATGTCTTATTGTATGCGGCAGCTGGGTGTGGAAAAACGGAAATGACCTTAGAGAGTATTTGTTGGTACTTAGGCCAAGGAAAAAAAGTTTGTTTTGCGATTAGTCGTCGTCAAGTTGTGATGGAAATTGCTCAACGTCTTTCCAAAAACTTTCCCACTTTACAAGTTATTCCGGTATGCCAAGGGTATACCAAGAAAATTGATGGAGATTTAATCGTATGTACTACCCATCAACTCTATCGCTATCCTTTTTGTTTTGATTTATTAATTTTGGACGAACTTGATGCCTTTCCCTATGCGGGAAACGAAGTATTGGAAGCCATTGCGATGCAAAGTTGCATTGGTCAAAAACTTTTACTCTCAGCTACTCCAGATGAAAAAAATTTACAGGCTGTTAAAGAGGGCCATATGGAAATGGTCAATCTCTTTCGTCGCCCTCATCAAAAACCTTTATGCGTACCCCGAGTAGTGATCGCTTCCAAATGGCGAATGGTAATCAAGATTATGAAAGAAATTAGAGCCTATAAAAGTCAAGGGAAACAAGTGTTATTATTTGTCCCCCGAATACTGGACACCAAGTGGATGAGGTTATGTTTAAGACCTTTCTTTAAAACAGAAGTCATTCATTCAAAAAGTTTGAACAAAGATGAAATTATGGCCAGATTTCATGCTAAGCAAGTGGAGGTTTTAATATGTACCACCCTACTCGAACGCGGGATTACGGTACCCAGTGTTCAAGTTATTGTTTATCAAGCCNATCATCCNGTCTTTACCACGGCNAGTCTAATTCAAATTTTTGGTCGCGTTGGGCGCAGTTTTTCCGATCCATTTGGGCAAGCCACAGCTTACATCGAAAAACCTTCTTTGGCTCTCAAGGCTTGCATTCAACAACTCAACTTTATGAACGCTGTCTCTGGTGTGGAACACAAAAAAGTGGATGCGAACAATTGAGTGAACTTTTTCAAGGACCGAATCAATTATGCCAAGCATGTCAGGCCAAATTAAAGCCCTATCCCGTCCTAAAAATTAAAACTCTAAATAAACCAGTTTATATTTTATTTGAACAAACCGATTCCCTTCAACGGCTATTAGTTCGTTTATTTTATTTTCAAGATTTAACTCCAGCTTCAATCTTTTTCGCCTATTCTCCGTGTTCTCTCAAATTTTTGCAAAAAAATCCTTTACGCCTTGTAGGATTAGAAGAAAACCATCCCGCTATTCAAGCTCTATTTCAAGATTTACCTGTTCGATTTTTAAATAAAATAGTTAGACCATCTCAGCCTTATTTGGCATTTAGTGTGTTTCCTTTAACTCAAAAAGAAATGGAAATAATCTTAAAGGATTTTAATTGTCAAGGACTATGTCTATTAACTCAACAAAAATTCGAAGCTTTAGAATTACCGAAAAAGACCTAACCTTTGTTCGTCTCTATTCAAAAATAGAGACTTTTTTATTGACCAATTTTTGAAAAAATACTCATCTTTTTTAGATATGTAAGCGGCCTAAAAAGAAGATTAAGCTAACATTGAGAATCATAACGCTTTCATATGATTTAAATTTGACAAGTAAAGAAAAGCAGAGGCAAAATGCTTTATCTAACATTTTTTAAATGGAGGTTAAGAAATTTTTGAAGTTTAGCCTCAATTGGAAATTCGATTTAGAAAAAAGAAAAACTTTACTTTTGCTTAAAGATTTTTTTCTTGGTTCCAAGCCCTTTGGAATGCGAAAATACTGTAAGAAAGTGCCTTACGATCTTTTAAGTTGAAAGGTCTATTCTTTAATAACGGATTTTTAAATCGAGTTTCTCTTAGAAATTTTTATCTCTTTAAATGGAAAAAATTTTCCTTAATAGTGAAAAAAATTCATTCTAAAAATTTTTAAAATAATGAATATTTCTCTTATATATTCTTAATATATTGATGGAAGGGAGGGCAGACCCAGCCTATTACAATCAAGGCTTGGCCATTACGATGTGCAATAACGATCAAAATGATAGTTATCTTGATTCCCTTGTGGATTCCTATGCCGCATCTCAAGATTCGGTAGAAAAAAAATTAGAGACGTTTGCTCAATCGCGCCAGATTTCCCAACGTATCGCAAGAGCTCGTCTTAATGAAGTTGATTTTAACAATAAGTATCGGCGTTCAAAAAAAGAAGATGAAGGGGAAGAAGAGCCTTTAATCACAATTATAAATTCTCAAGAGGAAGACGAAGAGCTTCCTGAAGAAACCCATAAGGAGATAACGAAAACCGTTTTTGCTCCAAAGCCAGATTTCGTTGGAACTTCTCCTATTCCCACGCTTACTAAACCACTTGACGATTTAAAAGAGATTTCCCAATCGGAACAAGCCTCTTTTTCTCAAAGGGCTTCAATGCCACTTCCGAATGAAGAATCGAAGAGTGGGCCAGATGGTTTGACGATGGAATTTGATCCTTCTGCTGCTTCAGAAATTTCTGAAGCCTCCACTCAGACTCGACCTTTCACTCCCAACTCCACGAATTCTTTGAACGATACACCTGAAGCTACCATTTCCACTCCTCCTTTTCAGCATGAACTGGAGAGAAATAGCCAATCCAATCCCAACTCTAGTCAGAATTCAATTCCGAGACAATCTTTACAAGAACAAGGATCAATGACATCAACAAGAGTGTTTAACACCCCAAACGGTGCTGGAAATGGTAGGGTAGATCATCCGGCTAATTTAGGAAATACCATTTCCGTTACACCTGGTTCTTTACCTAAAGCAGTTTCTTCCTCTAATTCGGACTCTTCTCAAGGAGTGCAATTAAAACGACAGTATGTAAATCCGGAGGGAAAAACAATTCTTTCCGATGAAGAACGTCGTCCCCATAAAACCAATAGTAGCAGTATCTATTTAACGATTGGTGCTATTGTAGCCGCTTTAGTAGTACTTATTGTAGGAGGGGTGATAGTAAAAAATTATATTGAAGATACTTTTCGTACTTCACAAAATTCCTCAGCCTATGATGAATTGCTTGCTTGGGCTATCGACTATCCAACCTATAACGAAAAACAACAAAAAACCATTACTCAATGGCGAGTAACGTTTGAAAAATGCACTACAGAGCAAAAAGAAAAAATTAATGATGTTTTGGTTTCTGGAACGGGTAAAACGTTTGATGAGCTTTTAGCTGCAGCAGTATCGAGTAAAAACAAGGATAATTCCATTAGCAATGAAAATGTAGCTAAGGCTGAGAAAAAAGCGAAGCTGAAAGACGATATTGCGATACTTCAAAACGAAATTTCCAATTTACAAACTCAACTTAATGGCGTCAATGGACGAATTATGGATGCCGAAGCCAATTACAATAATAAAAATGCTGCCTATATGGCCGCTGAAAATAAAGTCCAATCTTGCCAAAATACGCTTGACACTTTAAATATTCAACTTAGTTCTTTACCCGATGAAACAGCGCTTCAAAATCAACTCAGTACTCTAAAAGCACAATTGAGTGTGACCAGTCCTACAATTGTTCTCGGTGGAAACGATTCAGATTCCCAAGATGATGATTCGATTACCTCTCCACCTATTGCTGTCCCAGGAGCTCCAAGTGGAGTTAATAATTCCAACAATAATACCACAAGTATGGCAGGTACAGATGATTTGGGGACTACCCATCCTATTGGTCGAGCAGAAGAATCTTTAGATCAAGATGCGACTCATTCTATTGGACGTCACTATGAAACCTCAGGCACAATTGTAGCTAATCCGGAATATCAAGAATTACAACAAGAAATTTCAGAATTAGAAGCAAAAATTCAATCTACTTCTTCGGAGCGATTTTCCTTGCAAGTCCAAATTAGTGATGCGGAAGCAGCTTTATCTGAAGCCCAAGCGGCTCTTCCTGTAGCTAAAAGCGCAGCGGATGCAGCCTATGGCGCTTGGCAAGCTTTAAAAAATGAAGCCGAACCGATTCAAAAACAAATTGATGAGAAAAATGCTAAGCTGGCTGAATTACAAGATGAACTTAATTCCATTCAATAAAGTGAAAAGCATTATAAAAAGACGGTGAATTTTAAAACCGTCTTTTTTATTTTTATCCATATTCGGATTCTTACGCACTTTTTGTAGGTTGGTTAATCTTAAAGAAATAAGCGAGAAAATGAGAAATATTCTCCTTCAATGGAATAGCTCCTCAGGATTTTACTTCTAAAAATTTCTTATCTTTTATTTTAAGTCCATAGGTAAAGTATTTTTTCCTTTAAAAGATAGACTAAAAATCTTTGTTTTAAAATCAATTGTTAAGGAGTTAGAAGGATTAAATGGCAAATCAAGATATCTCTTTAGGATTGAAATTAACCTCACCCGCAAAATGGACGTAAGCATCCAAGCCATATAGAGTTCTCAGGAAATAAGAAAAAATATTTTTACCCACCTTATAAATTTCTATGCTAGAATGAATTCCCTACCTTGAACTGGTGTATAAAATTAAAATTAATATTATATTTTTGGCTTGTTTAAGGTANTTCCTATAAAAAANNTCTTTAATAAGNNNTGNTATTAANTTTGGTTAGAAGAGCTTTATTATAGGGAGAAAGCAGGAATAAATTAGAGATTATATCAACAAATTCCCGAGCTTTTCTAAAATGAAGATAGGAAGGCTTTGGCTTAAAAGTATTAAGCTAAAGAATAGAAATTTAAGAAATACTGTCCAACTCTTTTGCGTCTCATAGGATGGAGAAAGCTGTAGGACATCAGTAGTATTGATAGATGTTATCGATTCAAAAGGTTAGAGCGTCTTATGAATCACCATCTTGAACTAACAACAATGTGGTAAAATGTGGGCGGAAGGTGGTTCTAAGATGCAAAGAAATGCCATAATTCTGGCTGCAGGAAAAGGCACACGGATGAAATCCGAAAAAAATAAAGTGATGCATGAGCTAATTGACCAACCTATTTTAGCCTATGTACTCGATGTACTTAAAAAAGCGAATGCCGATCGGATTGTAATCGTAGCTGGTTATCAAGCTGATTCTTTAAAGGAAGCTTTTCCAGAAGAGGAGTTTGCGATTCAAGCCGAACAACTTGGTACTGGTCATGCTGTGATGCAATGTACCGCTTTAAAAGATGCGCCTGGATTGACCATGATTATTAATGGGGATGTTCCTTGTCTAAGCAAACAAACACTTGAAGATTTGTATGAGCAAGCCCAAGAGCATTCTTTGGTGTTGCTCAGTGCGATTTTTGATGAAGGTGGAAATTACGGACGAATTGTTCGTGATCAAGATGGCCAAGTTTTAGAAATCGTTGAAGCCAAAGATTGTACACCCGATCAAAGACAGATCCGAGAGATTAATGCAGGAGTGTATTGTTTTAATAACCGGGATTTGTTTGATTCTCTCTCATTGCTCACTACGGACAATGCCCAAAATGAATATTATTTGACAGATCTGGTCAAAATCCTTAACCAGAAAGGGAAAAGTGTTAGAGCCTTACCGGCCAAAAATCCTCAGGAAATGGCAGGTATTAATACGGTAAGTGAGCTTCATACGATTTATCGTTGGCTTACTGGTCAAATCAATCAACACTGGATGGATGAGGGCGTTCAAATCGTTGATCCTACTCGTACCATGATCGGTCCACATGTTCAAATTGGCCATGATGTGGTCATTTATCCCGATGTGGAACTTCTTGGAAATACGGTAATTGGAGATTATTGTGAAATTTATCCAAACACTTGGATCAAAAATTCCACAATTGGTTCTAAAAGCCAGATTCAAAGCAGTGTTTTGGAATCGTGTACGATGCCTGAAGGTTNTCGAGNGATTGGCCANTACATTAAACAGGAAGGAAAAGGACTCGAATGAACTTTNGCCAAGAAAAAAAAGATTTAACTGTCGTATTTGGCCTTTCATCCTGCAATCAATTGACGGATGAAATTTGTGAGATTTTAGATATTCCNCGTGGTAAATGTGATGTTCTTCATTTTGCAGATGGCGAAATTCTGATTGAACTTGGAGAATCTGTCCGAGGAAAAGATGTCTTTTTTGTCCAAAGCACCAACAAACCTGTAAACGATCGTTTGATGGAGCTTTTAATCGCCATCGATGCCTGCAAACGTGCTTCCGCTCATTCTATAAACTGTATTATTCCTTATTTTGGCTATGCGAGACAGGATCGGAAAGCAAAACCAAGACAACCGATTTCTTCTAAATTGGTTGCTTCCATGCTTGAAAGAGCTGGGGCTACTCGAGTAATCACTATTGACTTACATGCTGCTCAAATTCACTGCATCTTTGATATCCCTGCTGATGATTTAAATGCTCTGATTTTGATTAGCGAATATTTAAAAGAAAAATACCTCTATCCAGGATCTCCTCTTACTCCTACAGACTTAGTTATTGTATCACCAGATCATGGAGGAACAGTTCGAGCTCGTCGGTTAGCTGATATTATGGGAACAGAAGTAGCTATTATCGATAAACGCCGTCCAAAACCCAATGTAGCCGTCGCTTTAAACATTCTTGGAGAGGTTAAAGATAAAATCGCCATTATTATTGACGATATGGTCG
>WFLX010252883.1_pt1 | contig 26483 bp, 39 predicted proteins | sample 4967041 | NCBI WGS metagenome assembly WFLX01 (sample SAMN12857096, study PRJNA449069) | gut metagenome | isolation source: stool from male and female vole | host: Microtus ochrogaster | place: USA:Florida | collected 2017
CGGGGCATGCACCAACGGAATGGTGCGTGAGAGCGTGATGAAGCAAGTACACCTCGGCTCGAAACTCCCCGACAATCTCGCCCTGTCCGAGGAGACCTACGCTCTCGATACCCGTACCACCGTGTCAGCCGTCCGAGACCTCACGGCAGGGCTGTATAGCAAGGACACGATTATGCAGAAAGCAATCGAGATACAGGGCGCGTCGGAGATTGAGGTAGACTTCGACCACGAGTTGAAGAAACTCGTCAGCAACGGCTCTATCCTCAAAGCAGAGAAGCAGGAGGTGGAGAAAGTGCTTATGCGTAACGACCCCAACGACGGGGTGCAGGGTGGCGCAACCCTCTGGAAACTGACGCAGGCTATCACTGCCCACGCCCGTGAGTTGGAGCCTCAACGCTCCCGTGAACTCCACGAGATTTCGGGTGCGCTCCTCAATCGTGTTAAAGTAAATCCTGCATAACTTCAATCGGGAGGCGTCCGTGGTGGCTATCCTGTCGCCCGTGCGCCTCCCACTATTTCTCTCGACTATGGAACAAATGCTCAAACAATACCAAGAAATGAAGAAGAAGCACCCCGACGCAATCCTACTGTTCCGCGTTGGCGACTTCTACGAGACCTACAACGAGGACGCAGTCGTAGCCTCTGAAACACTCGGTATCGTTCTGACCAACCGCCCTGTCAGCCCGAAGAGGTCTATTCAGCTCGCAGGCTTCCCTCATCACGCCCTCGACACATACCTCCCTCGACTCGTTCGAGCAGGCAAGCGTGTCGCTATCTGCGAACAACTCGAAGACCCGAAGTTATCAAAGAAACTCGTTAAGCGAGGAATATCAACCCCAACAACCAATTAAGCCCAATGGAATTAACCGATAAAATCACGGTCAAGATAGACCACTACGACAGCACCGATAGAGGCTGGTCGTCCCAACTCACCCATACCGAGGAGTACACAGGAACAGTTCTCGACGCTTTCAAGCGAGTAGAGGGTGCTAACGAAACACTCCGATACTGCAACGGGTGTTACGTCAAATTCTCCGACGAGAATGTGCAGAAAGCATTTATCAACTGGCGCAAGGGTCTCTCGTTTACAGAATGGCTCGATGTCGTTGGAATGACAATCGCTAACACTGACTAAATACGCCTCTTCCCACTGCGTCTTGCGCCCGTTNCTGCAAAGGTNNGGCGTGAGTTATGTATAACAGTGATATAACACAGTTATAACAACGTAATAACTCCGTATAACAACCCATAACCAANAAGAGGAGAGGNGANAANAGGAGAGTAGAGGAGAAAAGAANAGAGAGATATTACGGGCTATCGCCCGAATGAACGNCCAAATTTCAGTAGATTTGGAGGCGTTATAATCCAAGCCANTGCCNCAAAAGGACTGCGGCGACCCCCGAAATAAGAATTATCAACCCCAAAATCATCGTCGAAATGGCAANAAAAGANTTCATTTACAAGGTCAAATTCGGTTTCGCACCGTTCAAAGACAAAGGAGATAACCGCCGTGAGTTCTTCTTCGGCTCAATCACGGCTATCTTCTCGTTGTTCCCCGAAAACTACATCGGGACTACCGCTGCCGCCCTGTGGTATCACGGTCTATCCGACGGCAATGCGTACACTGGAAAATTCTGCACGATTACCGCCGAGCCGCTGATACGCAACCCACAAAAGCGATAAGCAACAGAAATGCGCTCTCGCCAACGATTTTACCCCTGCTTGGTAAATTACCCAATCGAGATAGTTTCGTTGAGAGAACGCAAAATTTTAGAAAAATAACTACCTTTGTGCAATAAATCAGAAACTTATGGCAGATAGAGAAGAATTGACAACCGATATGCACTCCGAGTTCATCGGCAAGGAGATACCCAAGTTAGACCTCTACGTTATGGGCGTGTACGGGGCTGTTGCCCGTGGTCTCTCCCTCGACGAGGCATTGGAGAAATACGGGCTGACCCGTGAGCAATACGAGAAGAACGTAGACAGGGTGCTATCGTCGTAAATACCGCTCGAACACTCTACGCTGTTGGGGGTTGGTCAAGTCCAGTATCCCCTCCCAGTCACCACCAAGCAGGGCTTTCTTACCATACGGAAGCCTTGCTATTTTGTTCATAGGGAACGGGTCAGAGGATGTCTCGAAATGCCCGTCAATGAGAGCCATTATGCGCTCCTCCTGCTTGGTCGTGAGGTTGGAAAAGCGAATTGCGCTGATAACTGAATTGCGGTCTTGGGCGCAGAAACCATACCGCGCCCAAGTGTAGCCTCCCACGTCGATATTGGCGTACACTTCCATGTATTCGACCCCTGCGACCTTGTATTGCTCGTAGAGAGCCTTGAATACCTGTCGGCTGACACCTTTTCCCTGCAATTCTTTCGGGAGCGTAAAATGGTCGTGTTCAACGAATTTTCTGCCGTTTTCATCTACCGAAAACAATCGGCGCAATGTTACACCGTTTCCCTCCCAATTGAGCCTCAACCCTCCGTCTTGGAGCGTCTCGACCCTGCAATTCAAGCCATTGATACCATGCTTGGCAAATATGCCCTGCACTTGCTCGTCGAGGGCTACCACGTCCAGACGATTGAACGGGTTGGATTGCATAGCCGTCTCCAGTCCACTCTTGAACTTGATACCTCGTTCTGCCATACTCTCGATGTACGACGGGTCGAAACGGGAGGCAATAGAGCCTCTGAACCAGTCCTTGCTCTCGTTGTCCCGAATGAAATACGGGAGAGTGCCGTTTTTGCGAGCCTCGTCAATGCGTAGAGAGTTTTCGTCCATCCACTTGGTAAACCTTTCAGGGGGCGCGGTTATCTCGTTCTCGCTGTCCTCTGACACTTCCTCGCCTGCCATTATTCGGGAGTTGTCTGCTTCCATTTCTTCCTCCGTTTTGAGTATTGAGGTTGCATAGCAGCGGCAATGCGGATGCCAACCCGTAAACTGAAAGTCCTTGGGGTACTTGCCCTGTAACTCGTCGCAGATGTCGTAGTATGTGCCTGTCGGAACGCCCTTGCAGTTGTGGTTGTTCGAGAGGTGTATTTCGATACCAACGACAAAATCCAGTTGTTGCCAACGGACGTGGTCGGCAGTGCGGTAGGCAATGTTTGTCTCGGTGGCTGCCAGTCGTCGGGCGTTCATGTAGGAGGAACGGTAAACGCCCCTGCCTGGGTGAAATTCCTGTGCGCGTTTCGAGAGGTGGAGTTGTCCGTGTTCGTCTCGCACCCTGCGGAACAACTTGTCGGGGTACTTGAGGTAGTCGCGCACGTCTCGTGAGATTTCATCGGCTGACAGTCCGCTCCGTATGCCAGTATCGAGAGCCATTTCAATCTCGCTCTGAAACTGGTTCGTGTATCTCCATACGTTATCAGATAGCCCCAAGCCATCGACCTTGCGAGCAATAAATGCGTCCCTCGCGCCCTCATTAGTCGAATAGTACCGCCGTGCCAATGCTTCGGGCAGGGAGGACGCACGAGAGCCGAACACCATATTGCACAACTCGTCGTTCTTGTTGTTCGAGAGCGTCCATTCAGAGCGCACCCCGTTTACAATGGCAGTCAGTACGTTTCCGTTGAGCTGACTGATAATGCTCTTGATTTTGGCGAGAGCCAAAGGATAGTCAGCCCACGAGAACGGAGCATTGCCGAGCGCACCTATCAACGGGGCGATGTTGGCTGCGTCCTGTGCCGCTGCCGCGAACAGAGCCTCAATTTGCCTCTCGTACTTGGCGAGGTTCTGAATGTGCCTCTTGTCGTACTTATTCATCGCGCCCCTCCTTTCGTTGCTCGAAATGTTCGCAGGCAGGATCAGAGAGGAAAATACAATACTTGCCTCCCTCCTTTTTGTGGGGACAGCGACAGAGGATTAAATGCCCGTCGAGAGACCTGTTCTGCCAGTCGTAAGATTTCGCGCAGTCCCGACACTTTTTGTCGCTATGCTCGTTTTGCTGTTTTTTAGCCCCGTAGAGCGATTTTCTTGTTGCCATTGATAAGTTAGTCAATTTTGAGGAGAAACAAAGGGAGAGCGCACGAATACGCCCTCCTCGTTGATTTTACGGTGTTATCTCGACGGCTCGAATACGTCGCCCATACTTTCGCCTGCGATTTCCTCCATAGTCTTGTCTACGTCGGACGACCAACCGAGCATTTCGACGCTCTCACGCTGGCTTATCATAGGCTTGTTGCCGTTGGCAAGTGCGAGGTTCTGAATGGTGTCCTTGTCGTCGTTGATAGTGAACGGGGTAATGACGTTCTCGACGGGGAGAGCGTCGATGTCAGCGGCATAGTCCTCGCCCATGACGACCTTGGCGTAGGCTTTCATCACGTTAGTCTCGCGGTCGAAATACTCAATCAGCCTGCCGCTCTCGTCCTTGACTTTGAGCTGACAGTCGATGAATAGCTGCTTTCGGCTCTCTCCGCTCATGGGGGTGGCTTTCATACTCTCATACGACCAGTCGGGGAGTTGCAGTTGAGTGAAGAATGATTGCCGCAACTCGCTGATGTAGAATTTGAGATTTTCAACCGCCTGCTGCCAAGTGACGTATGCGGCGTTGCTCCCCTTGGGGTACTGCATAACCGCCTTGCCCTTGGATTGGTTCGGGTCGTCAATAGCCTCGTCNCCGTATGAAATAGCCTCGTCAGCGAANACCACGAACAGGGGCTTGGAGTTCTCACGGAGGTAGTTGCCNTTNCGGCTCATAGCCCACTCCATTTCGTAGACTATCTTGGAGGTGTCCTCCCATATCGGGGTCGGACGGAAGCCGTAAATGCCTGGTATCTTTCCGAGGGTAATTTGCTCGTCCTCGATAATCTGCCAACCGCCCTCACTGCTGAACTTCAAGTGGCGGTCTGCGGTGTAAGCGTCGAAGTAGGAGACTGTCTTGCCTCCCACCTTTCGGGTGTAGCCGACGGAGAGGGCAATCAAATCGCCGTACTCGTCGAACAGGGGGTAGAGTTCGTCCCCGAACATTGGCGAGAAGTTGCGGCAGCGCAGTTTGATAGGGCTTGCTATGCCGTAGAGGTTGTTGCGCTCCTCGACCGCATACCATAGGGTCATAACCTCGCACCCTGCGAACAGCATATTGCAACGCTCGATATTCACGCTGTCGATACGGTTGCGCTCGTAGATTTTCTCCAGTACCTTTGCGACCTCCTGTTGGCGGTCGTTTTCGGGCTTGTAAACTCGCTTGACGGGTATGCCTGTAACCAGTTCCGTCATACGCTTGGTGGCGAGGCGTTGGAGGTCGTAGGTGATACGGGTTACATACACAATAGAGCCGTCGTCGTTTGTAATATCGGGGTATTTCGCCTTGCTCATTACGGGGTGCTTTGTGGGGTCGTACTCCTCGCGTAGACCTTTGCGCCCTCCCCAAGGGGGAACGATGATTGATTTTTCTTTGAGAGCCGCAATAATCTCCTGCGGAGTTCCCAGTTGTAGAATGTCTTGGATTGTCATAGAGGTATGATGTTTATCGTTTGAGTTGCTTTGCGATGCGTCCTCGGTCGATAGGCTTGCGCTGTCCTCCGAGGATTTCGCTCATTACCACATAGCGGATTGCGTCTATAGAGTGGTTCCAAACGTCGATAGGCGTATTGAGCCACTTGCCCTCCTTGTCCTGCGAATAGGTGTAGTTGCGAAACTCCTTAATGGTGTTCGTGCTACGCTTGGTAATGACAATTTTGTACTCCTGCATTTTCGTCAGTCCAGCCTCGACAGAGCCTTGGTACTTGACGACGGGGTGTATATTTATCCCTGCGCGGTAAATCTCCTGTACGAGTCGAGGGTCGGCACTCTCACTAATGACCTTGACCTGCCCCTGCGGTTTGAGTTCGCCGACAATGTCGCTCGTGAGCATTGAGGTACGGTAGCAGAGTTCGTCGAGGTAGAGCGTCTTGGTCTCCTCCTCAATAATCACGTCAATAATGGCGGTCGGGTCATTGGTATAGCCGAAGTCCATGCCGAGATAACGACGACGGCGGTAGCCTGTGTCGGGTATGCGCTCGACCACGTCCACGTTGCGGAACACAAGACCCTCGACCTGNGCCTGCTGTCCCAGTCCGTATATCTGCCACAGGGAGTAATTCTTGCGTTTCAGGCTCTCAATCTCCTCAACCACCTTTTGCTCCAAGAACGGGTTGTCCTTGTAGGTGCTGATGAAATGATAGGTACGAGGGTCTTTGTTTACCTCGCATATCCAGTGTTCGTCCGAGAATGACGGGTTGTAGTCGATAATAGAGAATTGCGTGGTACGGAGTTGTAGCTGCTGCCATTCGAGGTATTTCAGCTCATTTGCCTCGTTCACGAAAAGTATCTTGCGCTTTCGACCGCGCAACTTGGTCTCGTTGTCGCAGGAGAAAAACTCCACCCACGAGCCATTCGGGAACGTGTAAATCAAGTCCGTCTTGTTGTAGCACTTGTCGCTATACTCGCCGATACGCTGCAATATCTCGATGAAGTCGCGCAATACCGAGCCTTTCAGAGAGGGCAGAGTGGCACGGCATATTGACACGGTCGTTTTAGGCACAGCGAGGCACTGGCATACAATCCAAATGACGGTGTTGTATGTCTTGGCTGAACGGCTGCTCCCCTGCTCGCTGACAGTGGTGTAGCCGTTGCGCCTTGCGTTGTCTATCTCGGAGAATACCCGTGTCGTCTGCAATTTCATTCGTCGGTGTCCTCTTGCGGTTGCTCAATCTGATTGCGGTTGTCGATAATCTCGATTGTAAGAGGCTCGCGACTGATTTTCTCGCCTCCACTGGTTATGTCGGTCTTGGTGGTGCTGATTGCGTCTCGTTCTTCGGGGGTCGCAATCATACGGTAGAGGGCTATCTGCGCGGTCGGGTTATCCATATTGAAAAGCCTGTGCCGAATAGCAGACTTGGTTCTGACCTTGTTGGTCTCCAACGCCCTCTTAATAGCGTCGCATTCGTCGCACCCCTGTGGGAACTTTCGGTAAAACGTGGCGCGGTCGCACGGCAGGAACGCAACCAAATCCTCGATGAAGAACAGGTTGCGCTCCTCAATAACCTGCAACGCCTGCTCGAATAGTCGTTTCCTGCTGTAAGCCATAATTAGAAATTTGCGCCGTTATACTTGTAGATGATGTTGCCCTGCTCGTCCTTGCCCGTCGGGACAAGTGCGCCCTCGAACAACTTGTAGGGGGATTGTCCTGCCTGCGGATTATTCCAGAGCCAACGCATATAGTCAGCCATAGTCATTCCCATAAACTTGGCTCGTTTGGTACTGCTGTTGCAGTTGTACCCCGTAGCCCGTTGCCACTGGAAGTCTCCGACGAGCTGTTCAATCTCGCTCTTGATGTCGTCCCAACGCACGAGACCGTCGGGGGCTTTCTTTGCCAGTTGCAGAGCCTCGCAGAATTGACCGCGTGAGTAGTTCCANTCGGCAGGGAGACCACAGCACGAGCCGTTACAGCACAACTCCTTGAAATGCGCGTCAGAGACGTAGAAGCGCATACCCAGTTCGTCGCATAGGGCTTTCATGTTCTTCATGAACGGCTCTTTGACGTGTCGGTTGAGACGGAGGTAGCCGCTGCTCACGCTGTACTTGCGGTAAAACTCCATGAAGTCGAAGCCGCAGAGTTCATTGAACGTAGGCATACAGGCGCGGAGGGTCGGGCTGCGCTGCTCTACGCACATAAACTCGGTACTCATAGCCGTTGCGCCACGGGTTGCCGCCTCTCGTATCAGGTCGAGATAGGTAGGTGTCGAAATGCCGATGATGAACGGGCGTAGACGGAGTGTTGCCCCTCCTGCCCCTGCCTCGGCAATGCGCTGAATAGCGTCGAGACGTTCCAACGGGGATGGTACGCCCCTCTCGATGATACGCGCCTTATGCTCGTCGAGGGTGATGATTGAAAACTTGAAATTCCAGTTCTTCTGCCCTCTCACGAGTTCCATATACCGCTCGTCCTCCGTCCACCACGTAGACTTGGTAGAGAAGCAGAGGGGGTAGTCGATTTCCTTGAAGAAGCGCAGGAGTTCAAGCGTAACGCCTTTCTGACGCTCGAAGCCGTCGAATTGGTCGGAGAGACCGCCCCACTGCATAACCTTGCGAGCCTTGATGTAGGGAGCGAATTGCCCTGCGTACTGGTCGGGGTCGGTAAACATACGCTTGATACGGTCGGGATTGACATTATTGCAGACCTTTTGCAGGTATGCGTCTTTTGCTCCTCCGATACCGCGTTGGAATTGGGAGAAGCAGTAGAGACAGCCAAACGCACAGTTGGAGTACGTGTCGAATGTCATAGGCATGGAGCAATCGGCTATCTCGTTGCTCCACCTCGGAGATTGGTAGTAGGTTGTTGCCATTGGTGCTAAAATAAATTGATTGTTGAGAGAATTTCGTCGAGAATAGTGTCAGCAGAGGTTACTGAGGTATCGTACTGCAATACCTTGACCCCGATAGACTGATATTTGAGAGCTGCTTTCATACACCGCTCCTGCTTGAGCAAAACACGTCGGAGATTTTCGCCGTTGCGCCTCCCGTTCTTGCCGTTGGAGCGCACCCCAAGCCGTTGCAGGATTACAGTAGGAGGAGCATAGAGGGAGACCACGAGAGCCTTGTCGCCGAGGAACAGGGCGTTGGTAAGGTTCAGCCCGAATGTATCCATGTAACTGCCCTCGCAGAATATCACGTCGGCAGTCTCCAAGCCCTCTCGGACGACCTCGGCAAGCCGTGATGTGCAACTGCTCCCCTTGTCGTTGGTAATTCTATCGACGCCCCCGTACCGCTTATCCTTGTAGCGTCCTGCAAGCCCGTACCGCTTATCCTTGCAGTACGTCGTGCAAGCCCGTTCCTCGCAAATGCCTCCAAATCTGTTAATTAGAGACCATGCGAGGGTTGATTTGCCTACCGCGTTTGTGCCAGTGATGAAAACAACGACTTTCATAGACATTCGTAGATTAGTTTGCCGTATTCGGGGCTTTTGTCAGCCTCCTGCATCATTCTTTCGGTATAAAAGCCGTCCCAACGTGTTCCTTTTATGAATTTTGCGACCGCGCAGAGCGAGGTTTCTATAGCAAAAGCGTTGTCTGCCGTGTCCCGTTTAGCCATTTCGAGGAATTTGTCGAGAGCAGCGCGGTCAGTCGTCTTGATGATATGAACAGCCCCTTTGGTGTAGTTCTCGTCAGCCTCCCACCCGAAGCGCACGTTGTCGAGCCAGTCGGGACGGAATACATTGCAATACACTTCGAGGAGTAGGAACGCAGCGTAACGCCCGAAGAAAAACCACTTGCGGACGGTGTCGTATGCCTCCTGTGTCGTCCTGCACTCGCGTAAGGAGGAGAGCATAACGGGGTTGAGTTCCCGTAGCAGTCGGTCGTAAGCCCCGTTGCACCGTACATATCGGCGGTCGGTTCGGAATTGCAGGTCTGACTGCTTGGTGTTTCGGGGGTTCAGCAAGAGACGTAGCGCACTGGGGATATGGTACGTCATGGTGTAGAAGTATATCAGCCGAAAACTATCCCAGTCAGACAAACGCAGACGCTTGGCGAGAGAGGTAATCATTCGCTCCTCTACGCCAGCGTCTCCGCGTCGATGATATGCTATGTACTCTGCGTAGGTCATTCCTCGTCGGCTGTTTCCCCTGTGGGGAGTTCGCCCCCAACAATCTCGTCAAGATGATAGACCACCTTGTTGATGTCGGGGAGTCCGAGCAGTCCGCAGAGTTCCTGTTTACGGTCTTTCGAGAACACGATGATGATACGCTCAAACGGGGTCTCGTCCGAGCCTTGTATCTTCGGGAGGTTGTCGGGGTTGAGGTCTACACCCTGTAATTCGGGAGGGAGATTACCCCCGAAGTCCACGGGGTCGTCGTTGTCCTGCTCATTAGCGAGGATTTCGGCTGCTTCGGGAGAGAGAGGAGCGTCGGCAGACGGGGTTTGGGGTGTCGTCGGGGTCTTGAACACGTCGTCCACCTCCTTGTTCTGCCATACGTCCACGCCCCAGTCGCAGAGGTCGTCAGCGTTCCATTCGTTGGCAAGAGCGTCGTAGTCCCACTGACCGAAGTCGCCGTTGTCCTTGATGATAAACTCCTTTTGCTCCGCAGGGGTCAGCCCCGATACGTCCGCTACGGGGACGACAGGGTTGGCAAGCCACTTGACCCAGTAGTCGAGCAGGGCTGTACGTTCCTTTGCGTTCTTCTTCTTCACGTCGCGGATAGTGTCGAGACGCTTGCGAATGTCTGCCTCCGACATCTTGGCAATCTCGGAGAGCGCACGGAAACGCATATTGCCTCCCAGTGCCACGCCTTTTGCGTCTACGGCAATCGGACGTATCTCAAGCATTTTCGGGAGGGAGAGGAGCGAGTTGATAAGTTTCTCAAATTTCTCCTTTGAGATAGTGCGAGGGTTCTTCTTGTTTACCTGCACTTTGGAGAGTTCTACCAGTTGTTTCTGCATAGTGCTTACTTGTTGATATTTGGATTGTTATNTTACTTTTCCCACATTCTATCGGCTTGGAATTCCCCGAAGAGACCCCAACGGCACATAGAGGCGTAGTTGGGTTTGTCGAGTTCGTAGGCGGTAATTATATCTTGGGGCTTGATGTCAAGTACCCCCTCGGCAATACAGTTCCCTGCCTTATCCTGTACGAGCATATCCACGGCGGTCTTGCCGATACAGCAGGCGAGGCTCACGTCCACATCGCACTTGTTCTCTATCGCATAGCAACGAGCCAGTTTACGGGCGCAGAGGTTAAGCGATAAATCTGCCTTTGAGCCGTCTTTCGTCCATGGCGAGCCTCCACCGATACGGCAGTTGCCTCCGTAGAAGTCCACCGCCAGTTTGCGCCCAGTCGTACCGCAGTCGGCAATGGTGCTGTGCTGACGATAGACCCCCGTGCCGTTGATGATAAGGTCGTAATTGCCGCGAATACGACGATTGACAAACCTTTTGACGTGGCGCAACTTGTGGTCGTCGAGCAGGGGGATAGCCACGATGATTTTCTCGACTGCGTCGTTTCTCAACACGACCTGCGTCTTGATGTCGAGACCACCAATGCCACTCTCGAAAAGAGCCTTGTTGAGCCGACGGGCGAGGGTGTAATCCATAGGCATAAAGCCAGTTTGAGGCAGGTAGGCAGCGTGTCCGAAAAATATGCCTTGGTCTCCCCAGCCGTTCAGACCACGTGCGATGTCGGGAGACTGCTGTGTAATCAGACTCTCGACCATAAGGAAGTCGCCGCAAATTGTGTTCTCCTCGCCCCATTTGCCGAGATAATCGCGGTTGTAGCCTATCTCGTTCACGGCAGCGCGGACGTGAGCTGTTATCTCGTCGGGAGTAAATCGACACTGGGACGACACCTCGCCTCCGAGGGTTACACGGTGGTTCTTTATCTGCACCTCCACGGCATAGCGTGTGGCAGGGTCTCGCTCAATGTATCGGTCGAGGAGATAACTGCTGATGTAGTCAGCAATCTTGTCGGGGTGTCCGAGCGAGACGTATTCTGAAATTTGTATCATTATTGAGTGATGTATTATGATTGCAAAGTTAGTGAAAAATGATTATATCGTAATCATTTCGAGGCGGTTTTTACCCCGTTTTGGGTCGTTTCTTGCTGATTTGAGCCAAAAATCGCGGTTTTTAACAATTGGAGAGTTTTGCCCGTATAGAGGTCGTCGGGGGTGGTTCGATAAACTGACCAGCCCATAAGGGTAGCCGTGTTGTATTTCTCCATGTCTCCGAGGAAGCCCTTGGGGTTGATGTGCCTGCCCCCAGTCCATACCCCTCCCTCGACTTCGAGAGCGACGAGGGCAGACGGGATAGCATAGTCAAATCGCCACTTGCGGACGGGGTGAAACTTATACTCCTTGACACACTCAACTCCGAGTTCACTCTTGCACAGGAGAGTGAAAGCGTCAGTGGTCGGGGCTTTGGGCTTCGTTATTTTTTTCGATTTTTGCGCTCTCGCAACTTTCTTTGGCTTGTTGGGTAATTTATCAGTCATAGTCGTTTCCGTCAAAATTTGGTTGGTTTCTGCGCGTTTTCAGACGACAACACGGGGAAGCAGGAATTTCCCACCTCCCCGTGGTCTTGCGGAGTATCAGAACGGCAGGTCTTCGTCGCTCTCGACCATATAGGCGGTATCAAGTGCCGCCTGCGATTTTTCCAACGGGCGCATAGAGCCGATTATCGGCATTGCATTGCGTTCCTCCTCGGTCATTGCCTCGTACACTTCGCGGTCGAGGTTCTGCTTAATGCAGTGTGTATCGCCATACTGCGAGTTCTGCATTTCGATTGCCGTCATATTGAGATAGCAACCTTTCTGACCGACGTACAGCCGTGCGTCGTCTACGGGGATTACGAGACAGCGTTTGGTTGCTGTCTTTCCTTTGAGGTTCGTTACGAACGCTCCCTGCAATTTAAGCAGGTTTACTTTAATTCCTGAATTACTCATAATTGTATGATATTGGGGTTATCGTTTTTCTTTTCTGATGATGATGTTTAACACTTTATCTTTCGTGAACTCCCACGAGCAGATTGCGTCGGGCTTTTGGTCGTAACTATCGACGACGGCTTGCACAATCTCGTCGGGAGCGTCAGGGTAGTTGTTGTTTACCCACTGACGACAGGCGTTGCTGTCGGCGCACTCCTCGCGGTGGTGGATATAGTATGCCAACCACTCGGAGAAGATGTCAATCACTTGCTCTCGCATAAATACCTCCTTTCCTTGTTTCGTAGTTCTTTAACATAGTGAATGCGTTCGAGAAGCCTTTGGCTATCCCGACCACGCGCCCGACGCAGTAAGCGATTACTACGCAGAGCAGGGCGATGATGATAATTAGGGCTGTCATAGTTTTTTTGTTATTCGTTACAGCACATTGGCATGATTACTGCCTTTATGTCTTTGCTTATACCGTCTTCGGGGTATCGAACGAGGACGGCAGTGTTATTATGTGCCCCAAACTCGAAAATTACCCCATTTGACAGGGTCGGCATAACCTCCCCTAACAGGTTGAGCAATTTGGGGTGAAACATTATTTTCCCCAACTCATTCTTGCGCGACTTGTAGAAGTCCTCGAAAATCTTCTCTGCGCTAACATACTTGATGTTAGCGAACTTAAAGGAGACCTCGTAATAGTCAGTCTCTGCCGTAATAGCATCGTCCGTTATTTCGGTAATTTCGTCCAGACTGAGAAGTTGTTTGAACTGTTTGAAATGGAGGTTTTTACCATTGAGTTTTTCGAGCATTTCTTGGTCGTCGAGAGTGCAAATGTCAGCCACCTTTGCCTTGACAAGAACGCTGCCATTAGTAGCGTAGGCATACCCGTTCTCGAAATGGATATACCCGAATACAGGACGCATTAAATTTTCTGCACAAATCTTGTGCAGTTTGATGTTTTTGAGAAAATTTTTCCTTTCCATATGTTTGTTACTGTTGAGTTATTCTTCATCGTAATAGTCCTCGTCCTCCACCCACGACGGGGCTTCAGTCGAGAATTGCACAAAGCCAATTGGGCGTTGGGGCGTAGGCTTATACACGGGGCTTTCTCGGACGAATACGCAAATGCCGAAGATGTAGAGGGCTTCGCGCTCTACGCCCTTTGACTTGGTGTGCTGTCGATATATTATTGCTTTCATCGGGATGTCGTTAAAACGGTGCTTCCCCCTCCATGGGGAAGTCTCCGAACGGGTCTTGGTTATCATCGAAGAGCGTTGCCCGTCCTGCGGCTTCCTGCCGCTCTCGCTCCTGCTGAATAAGGTGGTTGCTGTTATCCCAGTTAGGCTCTTCGCCGTTGGTAAACGGGGTGTAGCGTCCGTTGTTGAGATTATACTTGAATAGTGCCATTCCGCACTCTCCGAGGTGTCGGAACTTCACTTTTTGTACGTGTACCTCGACAGTATTCTCCTGCCGATTTCGATGTACGACCAGTCCGAAGTCTGCCTTGTTGAAGAAGTTGGCAGAGCCGCTGATGTCGTAGAGGGTCGGGGCTTGAATTGCTCCGTCTTGGTTTCTCGGCTGTTTCGTCGGGTGTGCCATAAGGATTACCAAGATGTCGTTGCGCTGTGCAAAATTCGTCAGCTTATCCAGTACCTCGCTGATGTAGAGAGTTTCGCTACGTCCCTGCATAGTGCTTTCGAGGCGGTTGTACGGGTCGATTACCAACGCCTTGATACCGCGCCGACGGACGAGGAATTGCGCCCTCTCCAGTATCGTGTCAATCTTAAAATCCTCCTTGGGGCTGATGAAATAAAAATCCTGCTCCAAGTGTTCCTTGACCTGCCTGTATTCTCCGTGGCTCAAAGTAGTCCTGCCGAAACGCTTGCCCGTAAATTTTTCTATCAGCTTCGAGGCGTGATATGCGAGAGGGGCATTTTCGGGGCTGAAATACGCAAATCTCCACCCGTAGCGCATATTGAGACGTTCTGCAATCTCGTCGATGAACTCGGACTTGCCACTGCCTGGTATGCCCGTAACGATACACAGGCGTTTGGTCTCGAACGAGCAGAGGCGGTCGAAGCACTCGTGTCCTATCATCACGCCTTTCTGCATACCGTTCTCAAATAGAGCGTCCAGAGACTGCTCGAAGTCCGAGACGGTAAACACGCCCTCTAACTTGATTTCGGGGGCTGCGTCGAGACATTTCAACAGGCTCTCCTTGCCGTACTTTACGAGGTGTTCATTAGCGTCCTTGCAGCCGTCTCCATACTCAACAATGCGACAGCGTTCTGCCCCGAAACGCCGCAGGAGTTCATCACGGAGGACTACCCCCTTGGTGTCCGAGTCGGAGGCGATAAAAATTGTCTCCTTGTCGTCGAAATACTCCTCAATGTAGTCGTCAAGATACGAGAGATTGGCATTAGCCCCGTTAGGAACGCTTACCACGTCGAAACGTCCTGCCTCGGCAAAGGACAGCGCGTCAATCTCCCCCTCGGTAATGATACACTCTCGCTGCCCCTTGATACCGTCGATATGATACGGGAGGAGTTCTGCGCCACTGCACAACTTGAAATACTTGTTGCCCGTTCTGAACTTTGTATTTACCAGTTGCCCCTCCCGAAAATAGTTGAACTGAACGGTATTCATTTCGGTTTGGGTCTGCGGCATCCACTCCCTCCCCTCGGTAATGCGGAACGCTTCGAGGGTGTCGGCAGAGATACCTCGGCTCTCGAAGTATTTCAGAACATTGTCCGTGAGGTTCGTTGTGCCTGTCGGCTTGGGCTTCTTGTATTCGGGCTTCTGCCTTTTGAGGGGACGGGGGTTATACCACGGCTGGCGTCTCATCCACTCGCGTTTCTCGTCCTCGTCGTAGCCGTTTACAGTGCCGTTCCAACCGCAGTAATGACAATTCCATACGCCTTTGTCGAGGTCTACGGAGAGGCTTTTGTCTCGCTTGTTTCTGCGCGTCTCGTGGCACTGGGGGCAGTGGCATTTAATCTTGCCCGTGCGCTTTCCGAACGGTATCTCAATACCAAAATCTTCGTATCGTTTCATTGTAAAATCCATTGGTTGTTAGACGCATTCCAAGAATGACGCTCGGAGGGACGGGGTGGGGCGTCCTGCGGTATTATTGTTCTTCCGCTGCCGTAGGTGCGATTTCCGTTGCCGTCAACATATTCCCCAACGCCTAATGTTTTCGTTGAACTCGCGGCAAGAGAGCCACTGCCTCGTTGATTATCGTAGTTGCCCTCCATTACCTTAATCCAGTTGGAACGGCTGTCGAATACCCAGTCAAATGTGGCTTTCCAAGTCTTACCGCCTCGCCCTGTCAAGAAGTCGGAGGACTGAATGCGCTCGAACAACGCCCGTGCGCTGGCTATCATCTTTTGAGGGTCGTCGCCTCCCCATTCTTTGAGACGCGCCTTGACTTTATTGCGCCTTGCGTCTGAAAGTTTCATAACCTTGGGGAGGGATGGGCATAGGTCATTCCACAATTTTACAACCTCGGCGCACGGGTACTCTACATTCTTCTCTTTTCTTGTCTTATCTCCTCTCGTCTTATCTTCTCTACTCTCTTCTTCTTCGTTATCGGTTGTTACAGGTTTGTTAGAATTTGTTACACTGGGGTTATTTTTGCCCCACCGTTTCTGCATACCTTTCTTACCTGCGGCACTTCGAGCCTCCGATAATTCGCGAGCCTTGGTAATTACGCCAGTAATGCGCTCACGGTGGCGTTTAGAGAATATCATATCGCCCTCGCGTTGCAGGAGACCGACGCCCTGACAATACCCGACAATAGCACGGAGCGTTTCGGGTTCAACATCGAAGTCGGCAGAGAGGAGGTCTGCCATATCCGAGAAGTTGATACAGAGTTCTTCGGAGTCCGTTAAGACTTCGAGCAGATAACACCATACGGCGTACCCGTCGTTGCCAAATTGACGACGGAGACCCCGTATTTTTAAGTCGTTACGCATATCAACATCATGGCTGAAAAAGCGTATTCTATCTTTCGCTAACATAACATATCGTGGTATTTACATAGTTGCTACAATACTTTGTCGCAGGCGTTCGTTTCGGGCTTCCCACTTGAAAGTTTGGAGCATCCACTGCTTGTAACTGGCAGGGACTTCTTTCAGTGGCACGTCCTTGTACTTGCCGAACGGCATACGCTCGATAGGAGGGAGCTGTCCGCTGTCGAGCCTGCGAGTGTCCTCACGGGTTATCTTTCCGATGTCGGTAATGGGTATTCCCGATAAGAGCCTGCCCCCTGTGCCGAACATTCGCCATATCTTGCCCTGCTCAAACGAAATGTCCTCGACGCGCCCGAAACGCTCGACGTTACCCCCTTGGTCGATAATCAGTGCGTCCGTCTTGTTCGGGTCAATACGGGTGGCTCGTCCGATTATCTGATAATACAGGGCGATAGAGGCGGTCGAGATACCGAGAATGATACAATCAATACCCGTGTAGTCGAAGCCAGTAGAAAGCACCCTCACGTTGAAGATTACCCGTATCAGACCTGCACGGAAACGGGCTATGATGTCGGCACGTTCTTTCTTGTTCATCGTGCCGTGAATGACCGCTGAATGTGGATATATTCGGGAGAGTTGTTCTGCGTCCTGCACGGAGGGAACGAACACCAGTATGTGCTTGCGGTTCGGATTGCTGTCGAGGGCAGCTATGATAGAGGCAGTACCGCCGTTAGCGTTGAACGCTGCCTGCACACTCGACTCCGTAAACTCGGAACGGCTCGTGTTATACTGCAACTTCGACCCGTCGAACGCTCCCACGGAGTATTTGAGAGGCGACCAAAAACCGAGGCGCACCATTTCGGAGACCTGCCCGACGTGAATAATATCCTTGAAAAAATTGCCTTTTTTGGAGCGAGAAGTCAGCATAACCAGTTTGCTGTATGTACGCCCGTCTTGGTCGTAGTTTTGTTGTAGTTTGACGGGTGTAGCCGTGATACCGAGAACGTGCGTAATGCCGCTCTCTCGGAGGAACGTGCCGAGCATACTGTCAGCCTCACGGGGGTACAGGTGCGCCTCGTCTATAAGCATTTTTGTAAATCCCAGTTCCTTGAATTTCTTGCCGAGAGACTTGATAGAGCCGATAGTTGCATAAGTTACCATTCCTATCTGCTTCGAGCCGCAGGAGGCAGAGAAAATTGCGGCGTTCATTGCCATACCTCCACACAGGGAGAGGTATTTGCCGTAGTTCTGTTCCAACAACTCCTTTGAGGGTTGAACGACGAGCAGCCTGTCCTTACACTCCTTTGCGACGAACGCCGTCAGAATGGACTTGCCCCATGCCGTCGGGAGAACAATCAACGACGGACGGGGCTTGCTCTGCTGAAAATATGCGATTGCCTTTGCGATAGGCTCGGATTGATTAGGGCGTAATGTTATCATCTATAAACGATTATAATGTAATCACTTATCAGCAACAACAATCCCTTTCCCGTTGCTCATTATTCGCTGTACGTCCTCACGTTTCATCAATTTTTGGACGGTGATTTTGGCGAGACGAACACGGTTGCAGAGTCGGAGGCTGCTATGCGCTTCTTGCACTCTGCCGTCCGTTGCTTGAACGTAGAGCAGCAGTTGTTTGAGGTCGTTGTCGCTGATAGTTACCATAGTGATTACGGGGTGATTATTTGAGCAGGAAACGGCGTGCGCCCTGCTGTGCGGTTACAAACTTTGCGTAGGTGTCGGGGTCTGCGGCTTGGAATGCCTTTGCGTCGAATTTTTGGGACGGCTTCGGGGCTTTCCAAGTGGCGAGGGTCTGACCCTCGAATGAGATACCCTCTGCGTCGCCGAATACCATTTTGATACGCTCTTCGAGGCTTGACTGGCTTTCCTCCAGAGCCTTGATTTGACGCTTTACCTCTTTGAGTTCGGCGCAGGCGTCGAGAATATCGGCTCCAACCTCGATTATCTTGCCGTCAGCGTGGCGGTTGTATTTGAGCAATACGTCCTTGACGCTGATTGCCGACGGCTCGACACGGGCGAGGACGTGGTCGTGCCAAAAACGGCTGACCTCCTCGACGAGCCACTGGTAGAAGTCAGGCACGAGGTCGATGTCCTTATAGCCAAACTCTCGACCGCTGCACAGCCACGCGATAGAGCCGTGTTCGAGACCTGCAACTCCCAACTGGTACTGCACTTGACAAAACCAGTGCTTGGGGAGGTCGTCAGCGTCCACCGCCATTTGGGTAGTCTTACACTCCAAGATACCCTTGTTGCCATCGTTACGCTTCTCCCCAGTGAGCCAGTAGGTGCGGTCGGGAGAGACTTGCAGGAACGGGCGGTCGTCGTCGCGTATCAGCCAGTCTCCTGCGCTGCGCTTGATGATTTCGCGCCCAGTCTCATCAGCCCAAAAACGGCTCACTGCGTCTTCGAGATAATGACCTGCTCGCATAGCGAAATTCTCCTCTTTGGGAGCGTCGATACCTACCTTGCGTCTCCACAACTGGTAGGGGGTCTCCCACGGGTTCAGACCTACGATAGTAGCGACCTCGGACGAGCCTATGCCCGTCTTGCGGAGTTCGAGCCATTCGGTACGCTCCTTGGGGCGTATGATTGTGTTACTCATCGTCGTCCTCCTTTCCTGCTTTGACGGAGACCACCCCGACGGCTAACGGGCTGGAATGTTCGATTATGTATTTGAGGGCTGCGTCCTTGATGATTTCAGCCAAGCCCTTGTCGTCCTGCATTATGTCGATGAGAGCGTCTACAATCATACCTTTCTTGCCGTTTATGGCAGTCGAGGTCGAGAGGGTATAGCCCTCCTCGGTTTCGTTGACTCTTTCAGTGGCGATACACAGCACACTGCGCTTGTTGTCTTTGTCTGCCCAGTCGTAGAGGGCGGTAGTGATTTCTTTGAGTTCCATTGTTGCTGTTGTTTTAGATGTTGCGACCGATATTCATGTTGGCATAGATTTCGATGAATTGCTTGCCTGCATATTCGGCTAACTCCTTGCTCTTGAAGGCAAGCCGAGACCCGNTGCTCGTGCNCGAATACGACGATGCGTAGCTCGCGACCGCATAGACGAGACCGCCANACGCATACGAGTTGNTGCTCGACCGACCAACGACACGGCGGTCGTGGAGGTCAAGAATAGTATTCTCCTGCTTCCACTCCTCGTCCTGTTCTGCGAGTTCAGCATCGGTATAGAGGAAGTACCACGGATACCAACGCTGCTCGTTCTCGACAAACTGAGGCTTCCAGCCCTCGTTGAGAGCAGCGACGATGATACGGAGTTTTAAGTACGCCAAGATGTCGGCGTCATCGTCTTCGGTCGAGTCTTGAACGTCCAACAATCCATCTTCGAGAGCATTGAATTGAACGACGTAGGGGTGGGAGTCTCCGAGGGCTGCGACTGCGTCCTCAAAGGTCTTGATACGCTCCGTTACGGGGCGGTTATCCTTGGGCGTGAAGTCCAAGGAGGGGTAGAGTGCTTCAAGCACTTTGCAGGTGCTGTCTGCGCCTGACTGTTTGGCGATATTATACGCCTTGATGATGTCTTGTTCTGTGGGTTGCATAGTGGTTATTATTTGGTTGTTGCTGTTTCAGAGATTATCTCGCCAGTTTCGGTGTCTACCTCCTCGGCGACCACGTCCTCGACGGGGGCATTTTCGTTGCGTTCCTGCGACTTTTTGCCCTTGCCCTGTGTAGTTGCTTGGGCGACACGTCCCATTGCCTCCTCGGCTTTCTTTCGTGCTTCCTCGGCAGTCTTTTCGCTGTTGGTAGGGGACGACTGGAAAGTCTCGGCGATAGTGGTAGTACCCTCTTTGAGAGCGTTAGCCAGTCCGCGCAACTCGAAAATCATTTGAGCGTCGATGTCCTGCACTCGCTTTACTCCGAGGTAGGTAAATAGGGTTGCTTGGTTCACGNCCAGTTTGNCNAAGTANTCTATCATNCGGNNGCGNCTNGTNNCCAAGTCCATAGCCTTGCNGANTGCNANNTGCTTAACCTGCTCGATGATACGCTTGGTTACGGACTTCGGGACGACTTTCAGGACGGCGTTGCGGAACGCGATAGCGCAGGCTGCGTTTCCCGTCATTACCTGCATATCCTCATTGTAGGTTCTGCCGTTCTTGTCAGTGATACGACGCTTGACCTCTACCGACACGGCAAAGTTGGTTTCGAGGTCGTGGCATACGCCCTGTGCCGTGATTGTGCGCCCGTCGTTGCCGATGATACGGGCTTGTGCGCGGAGGTTGCCCCACGCTCCTGCGATGATTTCGGCGAAACGCACGGACAAACCCTCGATGACTTGACCGCCGTTGCCACGACGGAGGGTGTAGAAGCAGTCGCCTGCGGTCTCCTCGTCGAGAGTGGCGAGGGTCTGAATACGGTTGAGAGCCTGCTGAATGTCTCTCGGATACTGCTTGGCGGTAGCAATCTGCATATCCACCTCGCTGCGGTTGATTGCGGCAAGCATATCGGCTTGCTTAACTTCAACGATTTCGTTCATTGCTGTTGAATTTTAAGTGATTATATGGTGTTACTTAACTCGTAGCGGTTTAGAAGTGATGATTTTGTACCACTTGACCCCGTCTATCTCCTGTGGCTGTTCCGACACGAGACAAGCGCAGATGTCCTTTGCCTTGTTAGCTTCGAGGAACTTGGTAGCCACGTTGCCACAGCAGAAGTAGCGGAGGCTGCTCTGGGTCTCGACCTTGGGCTTGCGGAGGCACAGGCGGTAGCCGTCGGGGAATTGACCGATAGCGAAATACCAGTCGTTCTTGCTCTCCTCGTCCATGGCGAGATAGGCGGTGTCGCCCTCCTTGACCNCGATNTCACGGGAGAGGATAGCCGAAAACGATACGGAGTGTTGCTTGCGACGAACGGTTATACACCGCACCCCTTGTGGGTGGCTGTTGCTTCGACTATCGGCGGTTGTAAATACTTTGAGTTTCATATTGCTAATTGATTTTGAAAGTGATTAGATATTCTTGTCTTGNTTTTGTNNCTNCGACGTTGAACNCAGGAGATTGAGCANCCGATGTNCTCCCCAGNCTGNTGTAACGTAANCTCCTTGNTAAATCGGAGGAAAAACAGCTTGTAGTCGTTCGGGGAGAGAGCCATACGGGCGTATTCTTTAACCTGCATTGCCGTTACCTCGTCCTTGTCCTCCTCGGAGGCGGTTGCGGTCTCCTCGTCGGGGGTAGCGAGCAACTGAAAAAATGTCTCCGTCGGGGTAATGGTCGTGTACGACCTCGACAGCTCACGGCGCAGGAGATAGCGGTAAACTGACTTGAACATTTTCGGGGTCAGCGGCATATCGGGAGCGGAGTGCAGAGCAACGTAGGTATCGTGAAACACGTCCTCGTCGAACATTCCGTTGTTGATTATATCCTGCTTCAACACGTTGTAGTAGACCTTTGTAAAGGCGTTAATGACTGCCGCTTTCATATTTTACCCCCCCCCTATGGGTTGCAACGTAAGTCTCTGCCTCACAGTTAATTTGCTGTACCGTGGGGACGGGATTGCTACGCAACCACTGCTCGACCTCCTGTTTGGAGAAGTACAGATAATTCCCACGTTTGAAATGTGGTATCTCGCGCTTCGATGTAAATGTGTAGAGCGTCTGAACGCTGTACCCTGTAAGCATCGCGCACTCCTCGATAGTCAGAGTGTCCTTAACGCCGATTAGGGTAGCCCGTTTGATGTCGTCGAGACGTTCCATTATTGCTTTGCCTAACTCATTCATATTTCGTCGTCCTCCTCCTCGCAGGCTGTGTCGATATACGCCTGTACAATAGCAGGGAAGTAGTCGTGATAGTAGCACCACGCCCCAGCCTTGTAGGTAGTGTATACAGAGCAACCTGCCATTATCTTGATTAGAAAAAAGTCCATGATTGAGAGCGGCATATCGGGGTTGTCCTCGCCGATGATAACGACGAGCAGGATTGTAAACCACGCGACAAACGCCACAACCAGCAGCCACTGGAGAACAGGGTGTAAAGGCGTTCTCATTTCTTGCCTCCCTTTCTCATTTTCGCCTCTACACGCTTGCGGATAGCCCACAGCGTAGAGGGCGAATGAATGTTGTACTTTTTCATCAGGTATTCCTGCACCTTGGTTAGGGCAGTCCCTGGCTCGGAGGTGAGAGCAACGTACTCGTCGTAAATCTGCTTGTCTCGCGCCTCCTTTTCCCTTTGGTAGTCAGTTTTGAATGATGTCATTTTTGTTATGATTTTGGGGAGGGTTGCCCCTCCCAGTTATGTCAATCGCGTTTCGCCTCCTTGATAAGGTACTCCACCTCCTCCTTGGTCGGGGGGACGTCGGCTGCTACCTTTGCCTCGATAACCCGAAGCGGACTGCCGAGTAAATCCATAATCATCAGCAACAACGGCTGAGGCACGTTGTCTTCGAGTTCCTTGAATATAGAGACCGCCGTCTCAAACTCGGTCTGCGCCTTGCTCTCTTTGAGTTTGTCGAGAGAAGATTTCAGCGCGTCGGCTTTTGCCGCGAACTTACAGCCCAATTCAATCGGGAAGTCGTTCTGTATGTTCTGCACCATCTTGTCGATGTCGTCCCCGAAGAACATGGCGAAATAGGTATCGCCGTGTTGCAACTCTCGGAGGTGCTTAATCTCGGTTTCTTTGTCCATGTTGCGATTTTTTACTGTTTGGTTTATTCGATTTCAAATATTTTTTCGTATTTTTGCACCGATATTAAATCGAATACGCCGCAAAATTACGAAATACTTTCGTATCTACAAAATATTTCGACGAAAATTTTTCGTAAAATTTTGTTTCAAATTTCGTAACACCCACTTAATCTCTTGGAAATGAACAAGTTTGATGACATAAAAAAGTTTCGGGAACGAAACGGGCTGACGCAAAAGCAGTTAGCCGAGGTTTGCGGTGTAACTCTCCGCACGGTACAAAACTGGGAAGCAGGGAAAACGATACCCGACAACATCGTCAAACTGCTCCAAACCATAGCACCGAAAGGCGAAATGGTTTCGTCCTCTCTTTTCGGAGGAAATGGAGAGGGCGAGGCTATAAACTCACCCGTTGAACAGCACGTCAACGGAGACGGTAACAAGTTTTCGGGGAGTGGGGATGTATCAGACGGCGTTCCTGCCGCCCTCCTGCAACAAGCCCTCAACGAGATTACGGAAATGCGCCAGTTGCTTGCCGAGAGTGTCCGAAACACAAACGACATCTCCCAGCGTTTAATGAACCTGTTAGAAAAACTGAATAGACAATGAAGATAAAAGCAGCCGTGAGCCTCATTGTGCTCACTATCGCAAGCCTGTGTGTGGCTCAAAGTCGCGTAGATAAACCTATGCCCGAATTATCGTGGAAGTCCAAGGAACTGAATAACGCCCTGTATTGGGAACGGAATAGTAAAACAGGGAAATGGGAGAGCCGCAAATGCTCAAAAATGCTCTACCTCGGAGAAGGCGTAAATGTGGATAATTATCACGGGTTGTTCCTCGGTCAGTTAGACGGAGATACCTACCTATTCCTCGACAAGCGAGATTATCACTGGCGTTATCCTACATTGCAGACCGAGTGGATGTATTCACGCCATATCTATGCTGCATTGCTCTCCGAGGAGCAACTTGCTACTCTCAAAAATCTGCCCGTAGGAGAGGCGGTTACATTCACTCCGTCTTATGTCAATAGTATGTCCCGTGCGAACGAGGAGTATTCATTCCCGTTCTTCCTATCCTTGACCGAAACGCTGAAAGGCGTAGAGTCTCCTAATCAAGTGCCGTTCATCACGGTTAAACGTGTTGTCGATAATGGCAAAGAGGTTGTGCGTTTCTGTTTCGGAGCAGTTACTGAATTGATTGATATTTCGTACTTCGAGGTCGATTACGATAAGTTCAATACGCTTTTCGTTGCCGACAATAAAACTTCCTACAAATGAACAATAGACTGGTAGAAATAATTAAATACAGGACAGGAGGAAAGCAGACCCCGTTTGCTACGTTTATGGGGTGGTCGCCCCAATACCTCTCTAAACTCGTCCGTGGCAAGGATTTCGGGATAGCCCCCGTGATAGCCCTGCTCCAACGCCTCCCTGAACTAAATGCCCGTTGGCTGTTGCTCGGAGAGGGGAAAATGCTACAAGACGAAAAGTTGTCAGAGGTCAGAGCCACGGCGCAGACCTACATTCTCTCAATCCTCGAAATGGAAAAGTACCTGCCCGTAATGACCCCTGCCGAGGTGAGGGAGTTTGAGCAAATGTGTGTCGGAGAGGTGAAGCCTAATTTCAGCCCCGAACAGGTTGCCAAGTGGCAGGAACTCCTCGCAGAGCGCGAAAGTATGTTGGACGCTAAATTTGAAAATGCCCTATGCAAACAACCGAAAGCCAAGCAGTGATACGTCGTTTCTTCGAGGCTCTTTACGCCCTCAAAGCCCGTCGGGAAATTCGGGGCAAGCAGACCTTTACCAACCAGTATAATATCAACCGCTGGAACTTGAACTCTCTCGAAAAAGATATGTCGAGAGACATATTTCAAGTGTCGTGGCTGACCTACCTCGTAAGGGATTACGGGGTATCCGCTCAATGGCTCTTAACGGGCTTCGGGGATATGTTTCAGAAACAAAAACAGCAGACGACCCAGACTAAATCCAAGCCGTCTGCCGATTAGCAGTTATTTTTCTCAAATTTTGTCTCTCGCCAACGAAACGCTCTCGGTTGATAAATTACCCAACCAAAGTAAAAAGCGTTGGCGAGAGGTGCTAATTTTGCGTCGTGTCGTTCTCCTCCTCGGAGGGTGGCGTGTCGGTGTCCTCCGTCGGTGTCCCGAATATTGTAGGAATACGGGAGACCGCTGCCTGCTTGTTCTTGTCAAGCACTTTGGCGTAAATCTGCGTCGTGCCAATAAGTTTATGCCCTAACAGCTTACTCACGGTATAGAGGTCTGCGCCCAAGTCAAGCATCATAACCGCGAACGTGTGCCTGCCGCAGTGAAATGTTATTTTCTTATTGATACCTGCCTTATACACCCACTGTTGTATAATGGAGTTCTGCGAGTCGGGGCTTATCATATACGGAAATACCAAGTCCTGCGGCTTGCCCCGTTCTCCGAGGAGTTCTGCTGCCTGCTCGTTGATGTCGAGGTATTCCTGCCCTCCTGTCTTCTTCTGCTTGAAGATAAGGCGCACAAACGTCCCCTGCTGATGTACCTCGCCCCACGTCAGTTTGGCGATGTCGCTACGGCGCAACCCCGTGAGGCAGGAGAACAGGAACGCCCTACGCAATTCGGGATATGCCATATCAGTCTGCACGAGTTTTTGCAGTTCCTCAATAGTCAGATACATTCTTGTTCCCTCCTCCGCTTTGAAATTCTCTACGCCCCGTATCGGGTTGAATGGAATAATGCGTTCCTCGAACGCTTGATTGAGGCAGGCACGGAGTTTGTTGAAGTAGGAGAGTTTCGAGTTGCGAGCCAACGGGTGGTAGTCGAGACGCTTGCGGAAGTCGTGCGCCCATGCCTTTGCGTCCTTTTCGAGATAGTCCTTGAAGCCCTGCACCCACTCCGTCGTGATGTCTCGGAACGTCAGTTTTTCGTTCCCATCGTAGATTTTGAGANGATGTAGAGCAGAGTACCAGTTGCNCCAGTTNCCACGGCTCNCNNCTCCCAGTCGCGCCTCGCACATAGCACGGTAGTAGGGGTAGAACAGGGTGTCCTCCTTATACATTGATTTGAAGCCAAACTCACCGTTGCGGAGTTCGACCATACGCTTGGCTCTAATGTCCTCGGCGAGTTGGAGCGTTGTGCGGTTCTTCTCCTTGTCGGCTCTCGTCTTTTCGGGGACAAGATATAGTTTCAGATACTCATACGTCCGTTTCCCGTTCAGATAGATGTCGAGATACAGGGACGTGAGACCCGACGGCATTTTGCGCCTGCGTAGTCTGATAGGCTCTTTTGACGTACCCATATTTTTGTTGCTTTTTTGTTGCTGTAATATTTCGAGCAACAAAGTTACAACAAAAATTCCATAAACGAACAATAAACGCTTATAAATCGCTTATCTTGAAACGTCCCTGTAACCTGCGCTAATTCAGAGGTCTATTTATATTTGTTGGTAATTCGATTATGTGCCGTTTA
>WFLX010000984.1_pt1 | contig 26425 bp, 28 predicted proteins | sample 4967041 | NCBI WGS metagenome assembly WFLX01 (sample SAMN12857096, study PRJNA449069) | gut metagenome | isolation source: stool from male and female vole | host: Microtus ochrogaster | place: USA:Florida | collected 2017
TTACATGGCTCCATGCTATTGAATCTTGCCTCTGAGGACTAAGGACTATTCTATGTCTCATGTGCCGGTGGCAGAACCACTACCGCAACATTCCGCTACAAGACCGTAGAAGCTCCAGCCAATATGTTTTTCATAGAAGCATCGGTAAAAGGCCTGACAGGTGGCCACTCCGGTGACGATATAAACAAAAAACGCGCCAACGCCATTAAACTGTTATCACGTTTTCTATATCAAGAACAACAGAAGATGCCAATACGTCTGGCACAATTTAATGCCGGCAAACTACACAATGCAATAACACGTGAAGGCGACATAGTATTTGCCGTACCTTTTGCAGAGAAGGAAAATGTCAGAGTCGACTGGAACATCTTCTGTCACGATGTAGAAGAAGAATTTCATGTCACTGAAAAAAATATCAGCTGGCACATGGGAAGTACTGCCCCTGAGCCTGTTATACCGGAAGAACAAAGCAAAAGAATAATCCGGGCACTGCAAGCCGTGCACAATGGCGTATTCAGTGTATGCCAAGATGAGGAATTGGAAGAAATGACGGAAACATCGTCCAACACAGCTGTAGTGACGACATCCACTAATGGCGACGCTCCATGTAATGGTACATTTACGGTTATATGTAGCCAACGCTNCAATGTANTGANCAACCNCACANACATNNTAAACACCATACGTTCCGTATTTGAATTGGCCGGGGCGGATGAGATANTANATAGCGNCGGTTNCCCTGCATGGAAACNGANCCCGAACAGCAANCTGCNTTCTATCGCTGTTGAATGTTACAAAAAATTATTTGCGACTACACCTAAGATAAAGGGAATACACGCCGGACTGGAATGCGGGTTATTTGCCGAGCGCTATCCTCATCTTGATATGTTATCCATAGGTCCTACCATGCGAGGTGTTCATTCACCGGACGAACGGTTATACATACCATCTGTTGAAAAGGTATGGAACCTTATACTCGAAATACTTAAAACTATAGAATAACGTGTCAACATCCCCATCGTATACCGACACTACATCCCTTTACCCTATATACCATCTGACAACAACATAATTTAATCAACCATAATGAAACAATGTCTTGATTTAACGGTGAAAACCGTAGAACACATCAATGAAAAATATGTGCTCATTAAACTGNCACACAACGAGAAATTACCGGAAATGTTACCGGGACAGTTCGTAGAAGTGAAGGTAGAAGGTTCCCCAAACACATTCTTACGCCGTCCTATTTCCATCAACAATGTAATAGAAGAGCAAAACGAACTCCATCTGCTTGTTGCAGTCATTGGTGACGGTACGCGCCGCATAGCACAATTGCGACCCAACGAACATGTTAATGTAATGCTTCCATTAGGAAACGGTTTTACTTTACCACAAACTCCCACTGCCAAACATTTGCTCGTTGGCGGCGGTGTAGGCGTAGCACCGCTACTCTACCTTGGCAAGAAAATCAAGGAAATGGGCAGCGAAGCCACATTCCTGCTTGGAGCACGTTCTGCAAAAGACCTGCTAATGATTGATGCTTTCAAGGCTATTGGTCGAGTATTCATTACCACAGAAGATGGCAGCGAAGGTGAAAAAGGCTTTGTTACCAACCATAGCATATTATCTGACGAAACATTCGACTTCATATCCACTTGCGGCCCGAAACCAATGATGATGGCTGTAGCACGCTATGCGGAAAAAAGCAATACCGAATGCGAGGTGAGTTTGGAAAACAAGATGGCTTGCGGATTAGGGGCTTGCCTCTGCTGTGTAGAGAAAACACAAGACAAAGGAAACGTTTGTATATGCACCGAAGGGCCTGTATTAAACGTAAAGAGACTATATTGGAATTAAGGAAACAACTATCATAAATATGGCAAACTTACATACAAACATAGGAAATCTGAGATTAAAAAATCNGGTAATNACCGCATCCGGCACCTTCGGTTACGGTATTGAATTTCAAGATTTTATTCCCCTTGATGGNATTGGAGGNATNATCGTCAAAGGCACAACACTGAAGCACCGTGAAGGAAACNATNACCCACGCATGTCAGAAACGGCTGCCGGAATGTTANACTGCGTAGGCCTGCAGAACAAAGGCGTAGACTATTTCTGCAACCATATATATCCGACAATAAAGGATATAGACACCAACATGATAGTAAATGTCAGCGGTTCATGTCCGGAGGACTATGGAGAATGCGCCGCACGTATAAACGAGCTGGAGCGTATTCCTGCTATCGAATTGAATATATCATGTCCTAATGTAAAACACGGGGGTATGGCATTCGGCACCACCGTCCAAGGAGCCGCAAGCGTCGTTAAGGCTGTAAGAAAGAAATATGACAAGACACTGATAGTGAAGTTGTCGCCAAATGTCACAGACATTACAGAGATAGCACACGCCGTAGAAGATGAGGGGGCAGACAGTGTATCTCTTATAAACACCTTGATGGGCATGGCAATAGATATAGAGAAACGCCAACCTCTTCTTTCTATTGGAACTGGCGGTCTGTCCGGCCCGGCAATAAAGCCCGTAGCTGTGCGTATGGTACATCAAGTAGCAAAAGCCGTAAAGATACCGGTAATAGGACTTGGTGGCATCAGTACACCGGAAGATGCGATAGAGTTTCTTATGGCTGGCGCATCCGCAATACAGATCGGGACAGCTAATTTCCTCGACCCCACTGTTACTATCAAAGTACGAGACGGAATAAATGATTGGCTTGACAAACATGGATGTAGCAGCATACAAGACATAATAGGAGTAGTATAAAACTACTCCTATTATTTTATGCGACAACAAGCTAAGACAAACATTTATACTTTTTGCAAGGTTTTGCCCTTATTTCATTACCACAACTAACACTCAATCATATAAGACAGGTCAAGAACCTCATTTATGTTCTACAACATAGCAGAGGTAAAGCGGCAGCCAAAAGTCCAAGAACAATACTTGTTGTTACATATATAAAATATGTAGAATATTCTCCTGAATGAAGTAAAGCAACACCTTCATAACTAAAGGTGGAGAATGTCGTGACACCTCCGCACAAACCTGTAACAAGCGCCAAACGCATCTCCATTGTCATTCCACCCTTATCCGCCAAGTGATAGAACATCCCGATCATCAAGCATCCAAGGATATTAGCTATAAATGTCGGCCAAGGAAATACCATCGCCTCAAAACGCGGATGCAATGAGACATGTTTCCACAACAAAGAAATAAAATAGCGGAGAACACTACCGGTGCCCCCGCCTATAAATACATAAAGAAGTTCCCTCATAACCTTATCAACGATTGAACAATGTTGAGGATCTGACGCGACTCAATGTCTCCGGCGTCATCTGCAAATAGCTGGCAATATATACTAACGGTGCCCTCAATACTATTTTCGGCATATGCCTACAGAAACGCTGATAACGGGCTTGTGCAGTCTCAAACCGCAAGATATCGGCTTGTATCTGGGTATCTATCAATGCCTCTTCCAATATCTTACGATAAAGAATCTGTATGTTTTGATTATGCAAAGCCACTTCCTCAAGGCGTTTTTTAGACAAAGCATAGATATAGCATGGCTCCAAAGCCTCTATTGTTTCATGACTTGGAATCTCACGAAACAGACTTTCTATACTCATAGCCACCGAGCCTTCCACACCAAGAAAGTTTGTCACCTCCTTATCATTCTTGATATAATACTGCCTAACTAAACCTTGGTGAACATAATAGATGTACTTGGAGCAATCTCCGGAACTAAGGATATCCTCTCCTTTCAAAAACTTCATAGGCTCCAGTATGCTCTCCAGCACAGCCAACTCATCGTGAGACATAGTACTGAACCGGCGTGCCAGCTCCCGCGCTATATCCCTTAATTGAATGTTCAGGTCTTTCATTTCGTGTAAATTTTTAGATGGGTTATTAGGTTTAGTCGAGTTTTAGCACAGCAAGGAAGGCTTTTTGCGGCACTTCCACATTGCCTATTTGTTTCATTCGTTTTTTTCCTTTCTTCTGTTTCTCAAGCAGTTTGCGCTTACGGCTGACATCACCGCCGTAGCATTTCGCGGTTACGTCTTTTCTTACACATTTTATTGTCTCGCGTGCAATAATCTTAGCTCCTATCGCCGCCTGTATCGCTATATCAAACTGCTGGCGCGGTATCAAGTCTTTCAGTTTCTCGCACATGCGTCTGCCAAACGTAACGGCATTATCGTTATGAGTCAATGTAGACAAAGCGTCCACCGGCTCCCCATTAAGCAGAATATCAAGTTTTGCAAGTTTTGACGGCCTGAAGCTGTCCACATGATAGTCAAAAGACGCATATCCCTTTGATATAGATTTCAGCTTGTCATAGAAATCTATCACAATCTCGCCTAACGGAATCATAAAATGCAGCTCTACCCTGTTGCCTGAGACGTATTCCTGTTTAACAAGCTCTCCTCTTTTGTCAAGACAGAGTTTCATTATGCCTCCTATGTAATTGGCATCTGTTATGATTGTGGCCTTGATATAAGGCTCTTCTATGTGATCTATCATAGTGGCATCGGGCAATCCGGACGGATTATGCACTTCTTTCGCCCCACCCTGTTTGTCATATACCATATATGAAACATTGGGCACAGNGNTTATGACATCCATGTTAAACTCTCTGTCAAGCCGTTCCTGCACTATTTCCATGTGCAGAAGGCCGAGAAAGCCACAACGGAAACCGAAACCTAAAGCGACCGAAGACTCCGGCTGGAATGTCAGCGAAGCATCATTCAACTGCAATTTCTCCAACGAGGCACGCAGATTCTCATAGTCGGCCGGATCTATCGGATACACACCGGCAAAAACCATGGGCTTCACTTCTTGGAAACCGCTAATGGCTTGTCCGCAAGGTCTCGCCACATGAGTTATCGTGTCACCGACCTTAACTTCCTTTGCGTCTTTTATGCCGGATATTATATATCCCACTTCACCGGTAGACATCTCCTTACGCGGTATCATGTCCATTTTCAACACCCCGACTTCGTCTGCGTCATACTCCATACCGGTGTTGAAGAACTTCACCTTATCTCCTTTTTTAATAGAGCCGTTCTCTATTTTGAAATAAGCGATAATACCCCTGAAACTGTTAAACACAGAATCAAAGATAAGAGCCTGCAACGGTGCTTCCGGATCACCTTTGGGGTGTGGTATGCGCTCTATTACGGCATCCAGTATCTCCGGTATCCCTTCTCCGGTTTTACCGCTTGCACGTATTATTTCGGTATGGTCACAACCAATCAAGTCTATAATCTCATCCTCCACCTCGTCAGGCATGGCCGCCGGCATATCAATCTTGTTAATTACCGGTATTATCTCCAAATCGTGCTCTATCGCCATATAAAGGTTGGATATAGTCTGTGCCTGCACGCCCTGTGTGGCATCTACCACCAATATAGCACCTTCACAGGCCGCTATGCTTCGCGATACCTCATAAGAGAAATCCACATGTCCCGGGGTATCTATGAGGTTCAAAATATATTTCTCTCCGCCTTTCTCATAGGACATCTGTATAGCATGGCTCTTGATTGTTATGCCTCGCTCCTTTTCCAAATCCATGTCATCCAGCATCTGCCCCTCTGTAATTCGGATTGTATCAGTATATTCCAGAAGGCGATCGGCTATTGTGCTTTTTCCATGGTCAATGTGCGCAATAATACAGAAATTCCTTATATTTTTCATGAGTTTGACAATTCGTGTTTTTATTTCAAGTTACAAAGATAGACATTATTTCACAATTCCACAAGAGCAAAAACATTTTTTTACACTTTTTTATTGTATTTGNCGGGCGTTTTTTCTAATTTTGTACCCGAATAACATTAACAGAAAAATTCAAAGAACGTAAGTTCTACAAATTCACGGCAACTGTTATATAGAAACGATATCTGCGAAACTGTAAAGATACACCAAACCCACATTAACCGACATGCAAAATACCAATCCAAAAATAAAGGCCTGCCATATATATTTGTTATCGTGCTTCATACTTTTAGCCGCATCATGCCGTCAGGAGACGCTCGAAGACAGGGCGGAAAGAGATGCGAAAGAGTACACACATAAATACTGCCCGACCCCGACTATCAACCACACAAGAACCGATAGTGTCACATTTAACAGAGCTACTCATACATATACGTATTATTGCACATTCTCTAACGTGATGGACAATGAAGAAATCATAGAGCAAAACAAGGACAAAATAAGCGAGATGCTGGCTGCATCCATAANGGAAAACACCAACATGAAACCATACATACANGCAGGTTTCCNTTTCAGTTNTATANGTCACTCGGACAAGAATCCGCAAACCGNATNGCTCGAAGTCAAGTTCTAAAACAGCAACGCCGTCATTGTGCGAAACACACCCACATTACGCGCCATACAATAGCAGTGCTTTTACTNCATAATCTCAATACGATTACGATACAATCTCAATGCGANTACAATACAATCGCATTGAGATTACANCACAANAATAACACGCTCTTTTTAATACAGTTATAACACACACNTAATCACAGACATAACACACATCAGCACAAAAGCACTTTAACGGCAGTTTTTCAGCAGGCAAAAACATCTCCCATTGTCAAAAGACACATAGGGTGCAAAGTATCACCGGAAAAAGTGCAACACCAAAGTCTTTTTTATGCATATTTTTTGCTTCTTAAATATTTTTTTTGTAATTTTGCACTCGAATTAATTCGTTCTAAAATAATTTTACATACACACAAATTTATTTATGTACTTCACTTTACTGATCACCGTTTTTATAACGGCTGTTTTCTTGGTGGTGGCGGCATACATTACAGCACGATTGCTGGGTCCCCGTTCATACAACCAGGTAAAGGGTGAACCTTTTGAGTGTGGTATTCCGACACGCGGCTCTTCTTGGCTGCCTATGCACGTCGGATACTATCTCTTTGCCATCCTGTTCCTGATGTTCGATGTGGAGACCGTATTCCTCTACCCATGGGCTGTAGTAGTTAAAGAGTTTGGTACAATGGCATTGTTGAGCATCGGTTTCTTCATGCTGGTACTGGTATTTGGCTTGGCTTACGCCTGGCGGAAAGGAGCACTGGAATGGAAATAAAGAAACCCTCAATCAAGTCCATTCCATACGACGAATGGAAAGACAACGAAACTCTCGAAAAGACAATCAACGAACTGAACGAGGGAGGAGTGAATGTCGTTCTCGGAAACCTTGACGCCCTGATCAACTGGGGTCGCAGCAACTCGTTATGGTCACTGACATTCGCCACATCATGCTGCGGTATTGAATTCATGGCATGCGGTTGCGCACGCTACGATTTTGCCCGTTTCGGCTTTGAGGTAACACGTAACTCACCGCGTCAGGCAGACCTCATAATGTGCGCCGGTACCATAACCCATAAGATGGCACCGGTTTTGAAGCGTCTGTATGATGAGATGGCAGAGCCGAAATATGTCATTGCAGTAGGAGGATGCGCTATAAGCGGCGGCCCGTTCAAGGCAAGCTATCATGTAGTGCGAGGCATTGACGAATTCCTGCCTGTCGATGTTTACATACCGGGATGCCCACCACGTCCGGAAGCCATACTGTATGGCATGATGCAATTGCAGCGAAAGGTGAAAGTAGAGAAATTCTTTGGAGGCGTAAACCACAAGGAGGACAATCCGAATCCTATGGTAATAAAAGACATTCCAAAGAAATTCATGGACGAGATGAAGAATGCGGCACAAACTTGCGCTGACACTTTGAAGAAAGAAATTAAAGATAGTTTTAACTAAGGAGGAGCAACGAAATGAAACTAAACAACATAGTATATTCTTTCTCAGAGTTTCCCAAAGAAATGGAGAAACTCCGCAACAAGAAGCATTTCGACTATCTCGTTACTATCATAGGCGAAGACTTTGGCGAAGAAGGGCTGGGATGTATCTATATTATGGAGAACACCGAGACCCACGAGCGTATATCTGTAAAGACAATCGCGGAGAAGAAAGGCGACAGCGATATCATATACAGTGTAGTATCATTATGGAAAAGCGCAAACCTGATGGAGCGTGAGGTATTCGACTTCTACGGCATCAAGTTCCTCGGCCATCCTGATATGCGCAGACTGTTCCTGCGTAATGACTTCGTAGGCCATCCGTTCCGCAAAGACTTTGTCGCGCAGGAGGGGTATTCGTTAAAGGATGACGTGGAGAAAGACTATACAACACGTTACAGTCTTGACAAAAACGGCGAGTTGACAGAAGAGAAAGTACCATTGTTCGGAGACGATGACTTTGTAGTCAACCTCGGACCGCAACACCCGTCAACGCACGGTGTATTGCGTCTGCAAACTGTTCTTGACGGAGAAACGGNANAGAAGATATACCCGCATTTAGGGTACATACACCGTGGCATTGAAAAGATGNTCGAGANCATGACATATCCGCAGACACTGGCAATGACCGACCGTTTGAATTATCTCTCGGCCATGATGAACCGCCATGCAATATGCGGTGTCATAGAGGAGGCACTCGGAATAGAACTCAGTGACCGTATCAAGACAATACGTACCANAANGGACGAATTGCNGCGTATTGACGGTCATTTGCTNTNTCTTGGNTGCTACGCACAGGANCTCGGAGCCTTGACAGCATNCCTTTTCTGTATGCGCGACCGTGNATNTGTNCNCAACGCAATGGAAGAGACAACAGGCGGACGTCTTATACAGAATTACTACAGGATAGGCGGATTGCAGGAGGACATTGACCCGAATTTCAGGGAAAACGTTAAAAAAGTCTGCGAATACCTCAAGCCTAAATTGGTAGAATACACCAAAGTGTTCGGCGACAACGTCATAACACACCAGCGATNGGAAGGTGTCGGTGCCATTNCCAAAGANAACGCGATANCACATGGCATGTCAGGCTCTAACGGACGCGCCTCTCAATGGGCAAACGATATACGCAAGAACTATCCGTATGACATGTATGACNAAGTTGAATGGGAGCAGGTTGTACTTGACGGTTGCGACGCACAAGACAGATATTATCTCCGTATTAAGGAGATAGAACAGTCCATTCGTATCATAGAGCAACTGATAGACAACATTCCGGAAGGCGAATACTATATCAAACAGAAGCCTATTATAAAATGTCCGGAAGGACAATGGTATTTCGCTGTAGAGGGAACAAGCGGCGAGTTCGGTGTATATCTGGACTCACGAGGTGACAAATCACCTTACCGCATGAAGCTGCGCCCGATGGCTCTGACATTGGTAGGTGCCCTTGACGAAATGTTGCGCGGTACGAAAATAGCGGACCTTATAGCTGTAGGTGCTGGTCTTGACTACATCATCCCAGACATTGACAGATAAAAGGATTCCCAATAACCATAATAAAAACAACAAGACAGAACAACAATGTTTGACTTTTCATTAATATCAACATGGTTCAACGAATTGCTTCTGAACACTATTGGGTGTCCGGAATGGTTGACCATACTCATCGAGTGCGTGATAGTAGGATTGCTCATCATCGTAGGATATGCCCTGCTTGCCATCGCCTTGATATTCATGGAGCGTAAGGTCTGTGCGTATTTCCAGTGCCGTTTAGGCCCCATGCGTGTAGGCCCTTGGGGACTGTTGCAGGTGTTTGCCGACGTATTGAAGATGCTCATAAAGGAAATCTTCGTCGTTGACAAGGCCGACAAACTGCTTTACGCTCTCGCTCCTATACTCGTAATAGCGGGTTCTATATTTGNATTTGNATTNCTGCNATGGAANNAAGGCNCCATAATCCTTGACTTTAATGTNGGTNTNTTCCTGTACACAGCACTCAGTGCCATTGGGGTCATAGGCGTTTTCATAGCAGGTTGGTCTTCAAACAACAAATACGGCGTGGTATCCGCAATGCGTGGTGCAGTACAGATGATTTCATATGAAATATCACTCGGTCTGTGTCTCATCACAGCCTGCATACTAACAGGGACAATGCAGGTAAGCGGCATAGTGGAAGCGCAGAGCGGTCCGTTTGGATGGCTTATTTTCCAAGGACACATTCCGGCCATCATCTCTTTCCTCATATTCCTCATTGCAGGTAATGCGGAGGCCAACCGTGGCCCGTTTGACCTTGCGGAAGCGGAATCAGAGCTGACAGCTGGTTATCACACGGAGTACTCCGGCATGGGATTCGGCTTCTATTATCTCGCCGAGTTCCTGAACCTCTTCATCGTAGCAGGTATGACAAGCCTTATGTTCCTTGGCGGATGGTGTCCTATACACATCGGAGTTGAAGCGTTCGATGCCGTTATGGATCTCATTCCCGGAATTGTATGGTTCATGGCTAAAGCCTTTGCAATGGTATGGTTGCTGATGTGGATTAAGTGGACTTTCCCACGATTGCGTATTGACCAGATTCTGAATCTGGAATGGAAGTATCTTATGCCTATGGCATTGTTTAATCTGGTACTGATGACTATATGCGTGTCATTCGGACTAACAGGCATCATGGGAGCAAGCATAGCAGTGGCGGCAATCATAGTTGTGGTTCTCACCGTGATCGGCATACGTGCACTTAAGTTCCGCGCAACATTTGCAGAAGCACAGAAACTTGTAGGTGCAGACATCGCAAAACGTACAGACAAGTAATAAAACAAAAGAAAACAATGGCTAATAACAATTCATATTTTGGCGGTATCATTGCCGGATTGAAAACGTTGGTCACCGGTATGGACATCACCATGGGTGAATATGTCACACCGAAGATAACGGAACAGTATCCGGAGAACCGCAAGACACAGCATATAGCAGAGCGCCATCGCGGTACCTTGGTTATGCCACACGAAAACGGTAAGAACAAATGTATCGCATGCACACTTTGCGAAAAGGCTTGTCCCAATGGCAGTATCAAGATTGTTTCACAAATGGTAACAACAGCAGAAGGAAAGAAAAAGAAACTTCTTACCGACTATCAGTACGATTTGGGAGACTGCATGTTCTGTCAACTGTGTGTCAACGCCTGTCCGCATGACGCTATTAAGTTCGTAAAAGATTTTGAAAACGCAGTATTTGACCGTAACGCTCTCAAGCAGCATCTGAACATTCCGCCAACACAAGCAGAACTGGATGAATATGCAGAGAACGCCAAGAAGGCTGCTACGGCTAATATAAATAAGGAGGAGAAATAAACTATGGCAAACATTATAGTATTCGCTATCCTGGCGATAATAATCATTATGGCCGCCATTGCTTCTGTGGTGACTCAGAGCATTATGCGTGCCGTTACAGCATTGCTGTTCGTATTATTCTCTGTTGCCGGCATGTATTTCCTGCTTGACTATACTTATCTTGGCACTGCACAGTTAAGCATATATGCCGGTGGTATGACGATGATATACATCTTCGCTATACAACTTATATCAAAACGTACATTACAGGGACTCAAAGAGAAGCTGAATCTGAAGCGTTTTGCCGTAGCTGCCATTGTAGCTGCGGTGGGAGTGTTGACTGTTGTCACCGTACAATNNANATCTGCATTCNTTGAACGCTTTGNANACCNGCNTNATGTANAGNTGCCTATGCAACAAATAGNTACANCTCTGATGGGTTCGNANAANTATCAGTATGTATTGNCATTCNAGTTCATATCAGTATTCCTTCTGGCATGTATCATCGGTGGTCTTGTTGTTTCACGTAATCAGAAGGAGGGCAAGTAAATGGTACCTGTAGAATGTTTCTTTACACTTAGTGCAATACTCTTTTTCATAGGTGTCTTCGGCTTCGTTACCCGCAGAAACATGGTGGCAATGCTTGTAAGCATAGAGCTTGTGCTCAACGCCGTAGACCTGAACTTTGCGGCTTTCAACCGTCTTCTATATCCATGTCAGATGGAAGGAATGTTTTTTACATTATTCTCCATTGGCGTAAGTGCGGCGGAAAGCGCAGTNGCTATAGNTATAATACTTAANGCNTACCACCATTTCAAGAACGATACGGTGGAAGGTATAAAGAACATGAAGTTCTAAACACAAGTTAACCCCTGTCAGTCGATAACCTACAATGGCTGACAAGACAAACAAAACGTAAAAACAATGGAATACGGTTATACAATCGGAATACTAATTCTTCCTCTGCTTTCATTCCTGATAATTGGTTTGACAGATTACTTTAGAGGCAAGAATGGCTGGTCACACAAAGCAGCAGGCCTTATAGGTACATGCTCTTTAGGCCTTGTGACCATCCTTAGTTATGTCACGGCGTTCCAATATTTCGGCGCGGAGCGTCTGGCAGACGGCACATTTCCAACCATAGTACCTTACAACACCACTTGGTTGCCATTGGGCAGTCTGCATTTTGATCTCGGTATCCTTCTGGACCCTATTGCAGTGATGATGCTTATCGTTATCTCAACAGTGTCTTTGATGGTGCACATTTATTCTTTCGGTTACATGAATGGTGAGAAAGGATTTCAGCGTTACTATGCTTTCCTATCCCTTTTCACATTCTCTATGCTCGGATTAGTTGTAGCCACCAATATCTTCCAGATGTATATGTTCTGGGAATTGGTAGGTGTTAGCTCTTACCTGCTTATAGGTTTCTATTACCCTTTGCAGGCAGCAGTACATGCATCCAAGAAAGCTTTCATTGTAACCCGTTTCGCAGATATGTTCTTCCTTATCGGAATACTTATCTTTGGTTATTACACTAATTCATTCAACTTCTCCTTTGCCGGAGAAATTCAAGGTGCTGCGGCTGACACTTTCACCCTGTGCAACACAGATAAGGCATGGGCAGCAGGCGCTATGCTGTTACCGACATCCCTCGTATTGATGTTTATTGGCGGTGCCGGTAAGTCAGCTATGTTCCCANTACACNNCTGGTTGCCTGATGCAATGGAAGGTCCTACACCTGTTTCTGCACTCATCCACGCTGCAACAATGGTTGTAGCCGGTGTGTTCCAGATAGCCCGNCTATTCCCTCTGTGGNTAGAATACGCTCCCGATCAGATGAATATCATTGTGGTAATAGGTGCGTTCACGGCATTTTATGCAGCCGCTGTAGCATGCGCACAGAGTGACATCAAGCGCGTATTGGCATTCTCTACCATTTCGCAAATAGCGTTTATGATGGTAGCACTTGGTGTCTGCATGCCCGGACACGGTAGTGAAGCAATGATAGACAACCACGCATCTTTAGGATATATGGCATCATTATTCCACCTTTTCACCCACGCCATGTTCAAAGCATGCCTGTTCCTTGGTGCAGGTTGCATCATACATGCAGTGCACTCCAATGAGATGTCTACCATGGGTGGCCTACGCAAATACATGCCTATTACCCATGCATACATTCCTTATCTCATGCCTTGCCATCGCCGGCATACCGTTCTTCTCCGGCTTCAGTTCCAAGGATGAGATTATTTCCGCATGCTTTGCATATTCACCACTATGCGGTTGGTGGATGACCGGTGTTGCCGCAATGACAGCATTCTATATGTTCCGTCTGTACTACGGTATATTCTGGGGCACGGAAAATAAAGAACTTCATGCCCATCACACCCCACACGAGGCACCTTGGACTATGACATTCCCGCTCATATTCCTCAGTATCATCACTGTTGGAGTCGGTATTTTCAGCACATTAGGAGGTTTCCTGCATTGGGATTGGGCAAGTTTTGGCCGATTTGTAACCGCTTCAGGCGAGGCTTACACCATACACTTCGATGCAACAATCGCCGCTACCTCTACAATTATAGCCATTTGTTCCATCGCTCTTGCCACCTATATATATAAAGGTGAGACACAACCCATCGCAGAGAAGATGTATTCTATGGCGCCACGATTACATCGTTGGGCTTATAAGCGTTTCTATCTTGACGAAGTATACATGTTCGTAACCCATAAGATATTGTTCCGTTTCGTATCATGCCCGGTAGCATGGATTGACGAGCATATCATTAACGGTCTGATAGACTTCACCGCTTGGGGAGCCAATGCCGGTGGCGAGAGCATACGCACNACACAAGACNGCGATGTACGCAGCTATGCCGTATGGATTATAACCGGTGTTNTAGCCCTTACCTTGCTTCTTGTATGCCTGTNATACACGTCTAACCAACTTAGTAACTTAAGAAAAAATGAGTATATTATCATTATTTGTAGTAATACCGGTACTGATGTTGCTTGGCCTTTGGATAGCCCGNAACGTCAATCAGGTACGTGGCGTGATGGTTGNAGGTTCAATNTGCCTCCTCGCCCTTANCNCCTGGCTCACGNTCGACTTCATTGGACAGCGTGCCGCAGGCAACACTGCCGAGATGCTGTACACTTATTCTACCGTATGGTTTGCTCCTCTGAACATCTCATACGCTGTAGGTGTAGACGGCATCAGCGTTGTAATGCTTCTTCTTTCAAGCATCATAGTATTCACCGGCACCTTTGCTTCATGGAAGCTTCAACCCCTTACCAAAGAATTCTTCCTTTGGTTNACTCTGCTTTCCACCGGTGTTTNCGGTTTCTTTATCTCCATCGNCCTCTTCACAATGTTCATGTTCTATGAGGTAGCTCTTATTCCGATGTACCTTCTCATAGGCTATTGGGGTTCAGGGCGCAAAGAATACGCTGCAATGAAACTGACATTGATGCTGATGGGCGGTTCCGCTTTGATTATCATAGGTCTCATCGGAATCTATTTCTTCAACGGAGCCACAACGATGAACATCCTTGACATAGCTCATGCACACGCAATTCCTGTGTCAGTGCAAAACGCTTTGTTCCCATTTGTGTTCATCGGTTTCGGTGTCCTTGGCGCACTTTTCCCATTCCACACATGGTCACCTATCGGTCATGGCTGCGCTCCCACATCAGTATCAATGCTCCACGCCGGCGTATTGATGAAGCTTGGCGGATACGGTTGCTTCAGGATAGCAATGTTCCTGTTACCGGATGCCGCTCATAACTTAGCTTGGATATTTCTCATTCTTACAACAATATCCGTTGTTTACGGCGCCTTCTCCGCCTGTGTACAGACAGACCTGAAGTTCATAAATGCCTATTCTTCCGTTTCTCACTGCGGACTGGTACTCTTTGCCCTTCTCATGATGACAGAGACTTCATGCACCGGTGCAATACTTCAGATGCTCTCACATGGTCTTATGACAGCATTGTTCTTTGCCCTCATCGGTATGATATACGGTCGTACTCACACACGTGACATACGAGAGTTAGGCGGTTTGATGAAGATTATGCCATTCCTGTCCGTTGGCTATGTCATAGCGGGTTTGGCCAACCTCGGTTTGCCCGGCTTCTCTGGCTTCATTGCCGAGATGACCATCTTCGTCGGCTCATTTGAGAATGCAGNCACCTTCCATCGTTGCTGCACAATANTAGNATGTACCTCAATCGTTGTAACAGCCGTTTACATCTTACGCACAGTAGGTTTTATTCTCTTTGGCAAGGTAACCAACCCGCATTATGAAGAGTTGACAGATGCCACATGGGATGAAAAATTCGCTGTTTGCTGCCTGATATTCTGTGTTGCAGCTCTCGGCAGCTTCCCATTGTGGGCGAGCGATGTTATTTTGAATGGCGTAACGCCCATTCTTCAGAATATAGCCGCAATGTAAATCACTACTGTAAAAACAATATACGACAATGAACTATTCACAATTTTTGGATATGATACCAGAAGCCACCCTGATGGCGATATTGGTAATAGTATTTGTTGCAGACTTCTGTAGCCACGGCAAGGCAGAGCGCAAATGGTTCAACCCGTTTGTCTGCGTACTGTTGCTGGCCCAGTTGCTCATCAACATCTGCCCCGTTTCCGAGACAGTGTCTCTTTTCGGCGGCATATACACGGCAACACCCGCCGCAAACATGATGAAAAGCATACTAACATTCGGTACTCTCATTGTGGTTATGCAGTCACGCAACTGGCTCACCATAACAGACACCAAGAAAGCAGAAGGCGAGTTTTACATGCTCGCCATCTCCACCCTACTTGGTATGTTCATGATGATGAGCGCCGGCTCGTTCCTTATGTTCTTCCTCGGCCTTGAGATGGCATCAGTGCCTATGGGCTGCATGGTAGCGCTGGATAAGTACCGTAAGGACTCTGCCGAGGCTGCAGCGAAGTTCATACTCACTGCAACTTTCTCCTCAGGCGTTATGCTCTACGGCATATCATTCCTTTACGGTTCAACAGGCACGCTTTATTTTGCGGATTTCTCAAACTCACTCAGATACTCCCCCATGGCAGTCATGGGCATGATATTCTTCATTGCCGGTCTCGGTTTCAAGATTTCCCTTGTACCATTCCATTTCTGGACGGCCGACACCTATCAGGGTGCCCCCACCACTGTCACCGGTTATCTTAGTGTAATCTCCAAGGGAGCCGCAGCATTCACGCTTGTTACCCTTCTCTACAAGGTACTGTTTGTCCTAACTCCATTCTGGATATTTGCAATGTACATACTGGTAGTGCTCTCTATTACCATTGCCAACCTTATGGCCATACGCCAAACAGAGTTGAAACGCTTCATGGCTTTCTCCTCTATCTCGCAGGCAGGCTATATCATGCTTGTGGCAATTGGCGGCAACTATGTTATGAGCATCACCGCACTCATGTATTATGTACTCATCTACATTGCAGCCAACATGGCGGTATTCACCATCATCGCTGCCGTAGAAAACGCCAACGGCGGCAGAACCGAGATGGCTACCTACAACGGTTTATACAAGACCAACCCAAAGATGGCATTCCTCATGACGCTTGCCCTCTTCTCACTTGGCGGCATACCACCTTTTGCCGGCATGTTCTCCAAGTTCTTCGTGTTCCTTGCAGCCGTTGACAGCCGTCCGACATTCATGCCCTACCTCATTGTGTTCATAGCCTTGATAAACACCGTAGTATCACTCTACTACTACCTGCTTATCGTGAAAGCAATGTATATCAATAAGGAAGGAGAGCCGGTTGCTACTTTCAAGATGGACTGCAACACAAAGTTAACTCTTTTAGTCTGCACTGTCGGCGTTCTATTCTTCGGCATAGCAAGTTGCATCTATGATGCACTCTACGCATCAGCGGCTATGTAACCGAACAGGAACTGCCNAACAGGGTNCTGCAAGTATATANGAGTTGTACGGGCACTACATTGCAAAAGCTAACACAACACCAAGTTGTTCANTANCAACAATATACAGACTGTATTATAATTGCGGTGCCTTTACTCTGTAATCGCAATGCTTTTACATTGTAATCGCAGTGCTTTCGCAAGACAATCACAATGCCTTTGCAAAGCAATTTGATTCATGTCAGGAGTGTCATTACATAATAAGGCCATTTAATGTGCCATATTTCCGTAACCGACAACGACTCTAACACACACACACTACCCTATGCAATAAAAAGACCATCAAGCCCACAAGCCTGATGGTCTTTTTTCGTATATAACAACTTATTTAAGCATGAAAATTTGCGTATGTGCTTTTTTTGTTATACCTTTGCACACTGATACACAAACAATGACAGTAACACAAAACAGAATACAAGTCAAATTAGTGACAGATAAAAAAGGGATTAATGACTTCATTCGCTTCCCAAAGTCATTGTATGCCAATATCAACCAATACGTCCCGGATTTAGATTGTGACATAAGAGATTTATTCAATCCCTCCAAAAACACAAGTCTCTCTTTTACAGACCTGCAGGCTTTCGTAGCATACAGAGACGGAGAGGTTGTCGGACGTATTGCAGGTATCATAAACCGTAAGGCCAACGAGATTTGGAAAACTACCACCGTACGTTTCTCCCTTATTGAATTTATCGATGACTTTAATGTTTCCGAGGCACTTGTCAACAGTGTAGAACGATGGGGGCATGAACACGGCATGACAGATATAGAAGGTCCGTTGGGCATAACCGATTTCGACAAAGAAGGCATGCTCATTGAAGACTTCAACCTAAATGGCTCTTTCTTGGAATACTGGAATCTCCCCTACTACAAGACGCACTTTGAAAAAATGGGGTTTAACAAAGCCGCCGATTGGTTACAGATACGCTTTCCCATGCCAGACAAGATTCCGGCACGTTATGCCCGCGTAGCACAATACGCCCGCGAAGAATTCGGTCTTAAAGTTGTCAAGAAGTCCAAGAAAGAGATTTACAACGGTTACGGACAAAAGATCTTTGAACTACTCAACCAAGCCTATGCGCCATTGTTCGGCTATTCACCTTTTTCACCGGAGCAAACAGAAGAATTCCTAAAGAAATATGTTCCCTTTCTGAACATGAAGATGCAGACACTCATAGAAAATTCAAAGAAAGAACTTATATGTGTCGCCATCACAATAGCGGATTTTTCAGAAGGACTAAAAAAAAGCAATGGCAAGATATTCCCTAAAGGCTGGTATCATCTGCTAAAAGCCCTGAAATGGAAACATAGTGACAAAGCCGAGTTAATGATCATAGGTATCAGACCCGACATGCAAGGATTGGGAATAAACGCCATGGTCTTTGAACATCTGATACCCATCTACAACAAAATGGGAATAAAATGGTGTGAAACCGGCCCTCAATTAGAAACTAATTTCAGAGAGCTCTCGCAATGGAAGCCACTCAATCCGCAACTGGTTAAAAGGCGTCGATGCTGGAAGAGAAAAATAAATATATAAAGAATAGAAAAGAAAACAAACTATGAATAGAGTTGTAATAACAGGAATGGGCATTTGGTCTTGTCTCGGCCAGACATTGGACGAAGTACGCCAATCTCTGTTCGAAGGCAAAAGCGGTATCATATTCAGCCAAGAGCGCAAGGATGCCGGTTTCCGCTCCGCATTATGTGCCAATGTACCGGTACCCAATCTCAAGCCATTCATACCACGCAACATGCGCCAGTTCATGCCGGAGGAGGCTCAATACGCATATATGGCCACCAAAGATGCGCTTGAAGCCGCCAAGATAGATCAGGACTTCCTTAACAGTCATGAGGTAGGCATAATCTATGGCAACGACTCTGTGGCAGAAGCGACAANGAAAGCATTGGACAAATTCCGCGAATTCAAAGACACTTCCGCCTGTGGCAGCGGAGCCATATTCCAGTCCATGAACTCCACCGTCACCATGAACCTCGCCTGCCTGTTTAAGTTACGGGGCATAAACCTCACATCTTCCGCCGCATGTGCGTCAAGTTCACTTGCCATAGGCAACGCATACCTGCTCATAAAGAACGGTCTGCAAGATTGCATCATAGCAGGAGGAGCACAGGAGGCCAACATGTACAGTATAGCCTCATTTGACGGCATACAGGCATTCTCCACACGTGAGGACGAGCCAACCAAGGCATCACGCCCATTCGACAAAGACAGAGACGGATTAGTGCCCGGAGGAGGCGCCGCCACCGTAATACTGGAGAGCTATGAACACGCCGTAAAACGTGGAGCCCCAATCCTTGCAGAAGTTGTAGGCTGGGGATTCTCAGGCAATGGAGACCACATCTCCACACCAAACATTGCAGGTCCCGCACGCTCATTAGAACTGGCAATAAAGAACAGTGGTGTTGACATCAAAGACATCGGCTATATCAATGCCCATGCCACATCAACCCATGCCGGTGACGGACGAGAGGCTATGGCAATAGCACAGATCTTCGGCGACAACAAAGTACCGGTAACATCTACCAAGTCGCAGACCGGACATGAGATGTGGGCGGCAGGAGCAGCGGAAACAATATACTCCATGTTGATGATGAAAAACGACTTCATAGCGGGCAACATCAATTTCAATGAGCCCGACGAGGAAACGGCATGTATCAATATCATACCTGAAACACGGCAGACACATTTCGATATGTTCCTGACAAACTCATTCGGTTTCGGAGGTACGAACTCCACACTGATAATAAAAAATCTCTGATCTTACAAAAAACAAATATTCACAAAACTATAATAAAAAAAGAATTATGACACGCGAAGACATTATTGCAAAAATAAACTCAGTGCTCGCCGAAGAGTTTGAAGTAGAAGAAAGCGTAATAACACCTGATGCCATCGTTAAAGATGCGCTCGCACTTGACAGCCTCAGCCTTGTTGACCTCGTTGCGCTAATCCAATACACATACAAGATAAAGATACCGGCTGAGGATCTTCCGAAGATAAAGACATTCAATGACCTTTACGACTATATTGAAAGTCATTTATAATCAGCAAAAACATCTCTGCCCCACCCGGCTTTTCCATATACAAGACCAATAACGGTCAACCTGCGACAAAGGCAAAAATGGATGTGGAAAAGCCGGATGGAGTTTCAAAACCACACACCATGGACATCAAAAACCTTATCCCGCAACGCTCTCCCATTATGATGGTAGACAAGTTAGTGCGTGTGGAAGGCGAGGAAGCTATATGTATGTTGACGGTCAGACAAGATAATTTCTTCATTGACAAGGACAACCTCATGGAAGAATCCGGACTGATAGAACACATCGCGCAATCCGCTTCTGCGTTTGCAGGATACAAGGCCGTGACAGCAGGTGCGACAAAACCGCCCGTTGGATACATTGGCGAGGTAAAGAATTTCCACCTTTTCCAACGCCCCGGCATTGGCGACACCATAACCACCACTATCACAATGGGCCCGGAAGTAGGAGGAATAACCATAATAAGGGGAGAGTCGAAGGTTGGAGACAAAGTCGTTGCCGACACCACAATGAAGATATTCATAAAGGAATAAAGCTGTTTTAACATGCTATTGGACAACCGATTCTACAAAATACTTAAAGAAAAGTCTGACGGACAGCAAGGAACCTATACCGTTGCCATACTGCCCGACTGTAATGTTTACGACGGACACTTCCCCGGTAATCCCGTCTGTCCCGGAGTATGCAACATCGGGACGATAAAGGAATGCGCCATCCGGCTAACGGGAAAAGAGTTACGCATAAAGACCATCAAACAGTGCCGCCTCACGGCCATAGCCACACCAACGGTCTGTCCGGAAGTGACAATAGCAATATCGGCTACCCCCACAGATGAAAGCACATACACGATACAGGCCACTGTAAAAGACACACAACAGACATACATGGAATATAAAGGCACTATGGAATGCCAAAAATAATCCTGAATAAAAAGACAATGACACATCTTTTCATCAAGATATACGAATACTTCAGACACCATCGTGCAGTCCTTTGGCTCTCGATGGTCTTTCTGTTTATGGTAACAGGCTTCTTTGCGTCACGCATTCATTTGGAAGAAGACCTGAACAAACTAATGCCGTCATCAAAAAACGAAGACGGTACCACCAAGATGGCATTCGCCGACCTTCGCATCAAAGACAAGACATTCCTGCTCTTTGAAGCCAAATGCAAAGCCCTTACACATGACGAGGCCATGACCGAAACCCTCACATCGGTTTGTGACGAGTTTATAGACTCGCTACTTGCTATGGACAATGCCAAAGATTCCGCCACGAGAAGCATAGAAAACATATTTTACAGCATACCCGAAGAGCTTATATTTGATGGGGTTAACTACCTGACGGAAAATCTGCCGGCATACATAGACACCACCGCATACTCCNCATTCGANACCCTTCTGACACGNCAACACATGCTCGTTCNGATGCGACAGAATGCCAAAGACTTTCAAAGCNAATTCGGNGAGATGTTCCNCGAACTNATAGAGATAGACCNTATTGGTATGCGTAATGTACTGTCACATCAGCTTTCACCCCTACTCCGGTCAACCGGTGGCTCCTACACGACAATAAGCAACCATTTCTTTGTACCGGACTCCACCGTATGCGTAACATTCATAACCCCTAATTTCTCTGCCACCAACACCGGTCAGGGAGCTGATTTATTTCACAATCTCAACAATCTTATAGACTCTTTCGCCGTCAGCCATCCCAATATAAAGATAAGCTATCATGGCACACCGGCCAGCGGATTCTACAACTCCTCCACAATCAAAGCCGACCTCACCGGAACCATTATCGGATCGCTCATTCTTGTACTTATGGTTCTGTTTCTATGCATGCGCAATTGGAATACCATCCCACTCCTGTTATTACCGGTTGCATTCGGCACCCTGTTCGGATTGGCTCTTATGTATTTTATAAAAGGACAGTTCTCTCTGCTCGCCCTCGGCATTGGGGCAGTAGTATTGGGCGTAGCCTTGAGTTATGTGCTTCACCTGATTACACATTACAAATACGTAGAAGACCCTCGCAAAGTATTGGAAGACGAGGTGAAGCCGGTACTCCTCGGATGCCTCACCACCATAGGTTCTTTCATGGGACTCATCTTTATTAAAACCGATTTACTGCAAGATTTTGGGCTTTTCGCGACTTTCGCAATCATTGGCACCACAATATTTGCCCTTATATACCTGCCACACCTGCTTCTTTTGGAGAAAAACCGTATCAACAAACACGCTTTCCGCCTTATAGATAAGTTCAATACCTATCCTTTTGAAAACAAAAGACCATTGATATATACGATACTTACCGTAACCTTTGTCTGCATAACTTTCTATATTGTCAAAGGGACAGAATTTGATGCAGATATGGGCAACCTCGGATATTTGGCAGACAACACCGAATACTCAGAGAAATTACTACGTGACAAGACCTACACGGAAGATAAAACGAAATACTTTGCATCGCAAGGTAAGACAATGGAAGAGGCTCTTGATAACTTCTCCACCCTCTCCAACAAGTTGGATTCGCTTCAAAAGCTGGGACTTGTCAAGGATTATACACGCACCAACACGATATTCATACCACTCAAAGAACAGCAGAAACGTATTGATGCATGGAAGCGTTATTGGACTCCGGAGCGTCTCGCCACAGTCCGTAAACTAATCAATGAGACAGCGCCACAAGCTGGGTTGACGCCTTCCGGATTTGAGACGTTCTTTGAGGCCGCCACCGCCGACTACACACCGTCACCGCTCTATAAGGCTGACATAATACCGTCCGGATACCTGTCCACTCTAATGGAGCAGACAATGGCTGGAGACTATCTCTGTTTTACATCTGTACGATGCGCCAACGACTCCATACGCGGCAAAGACACAGACTACAATCGCATTTGTGATGCCATCGCCACACATCCGAACATGATGGTGCTTGACACTTATTATTATACGACAGACACTCTGACAGAGCTTAACAACGACTTCAATGTGCTGCAATGGGTCAGTATGGCATTCGTATTTATAGTTCTGTTAATCAGTTTCCGCTTCAACATCCGCCATACCTTGCTGGGCTTTGCGCCAATACTGTTAAGCTGGCTCATAGTACTTGGTGCCATGGCCATGTTCAATATAAGGTTTAATCTTATAAATATCATTATATCAACATTCATATTCGGCATTGGCGTTGACTACAGTATATTCGTCATGAACGGTCTGATAAATGACGCGACACACAATACGGCTGAACAAAAGCCAAGTATTCTGGCATTCCATAAGACCGCAATATTCTTCTCTGCCTTCATACTCATCGTAACTGTCACATCCATGTTGTTGGCAAACCATCCGGCAATCAAGTCTGTAGGCTTCGCCACTCTCATAGGAATGATTTCAGCTGTAGTACTGTCATACGTACTGCAACCCGCCGTTTTCAAANATATAAAAAAATGAAANACGNCGTTATAATAATAGNNGCNGGTCTTGGCGGCCTCGAATGCGGCACGATGCTAAGCCGTAGCGGTCTGTCTGTGCTCGTTCTTGAACGTCAACAACAACCCGGAGGCTGTATACAGAGTTACCGTCGCGGTAATATGTCATTTGACACCGGCCTGCACTACATCGGAGGCCTGCAAGAAGGGCAACCGCTTCACGACACATTTCAGTCTCTCGGACTTCTCGACTTACCATGGCAGCATCTCGATCAGAATGGTTTTGACCGCATAACGATTGGCAATGAAACATTCTTTTACCACGAAGGGTATGAAGACTTTGCATACGCCATGACGGAACGTTTCCCGTCACAAAAGCAAGCGTTGAAACGATATATTGACATGTTACGCAAATCAGATGAGGAACAACTCGCTACACTTCATACCCCTAACGCTACAGAAAATATTTTCGCCAACGAACAATTCAGCACCAACGCCTACCAATGGTTGCATTCAAACTTTAGCGATGACCTATTGATTAATGTATTGTCAGGCGCTTCACTGAAAATGGAATTGCATAAACCCACTCTCCCACTCTTTACATTCGCCCATGGCAACGGCAGTTTCATACAAAGTAGCTGGAGACTGAAAGGCAACGGCAATATGATTGTCTCATACCTTGNGGATAAAATACGCAGTAACGGAGGCCAAATATTGTGCAATATGGAGGTTTCGGAACTGGANATANNAAGCGGCAAANCCATTGNCGCTATNTGTAGCAACGGTGANCGCTTTGAGGNTAGCGNGTTTATCAGCAATATTCATCCGAACCTAACGTGCACACTTGTAAAAGACACCACTGTCATGAAAGGCATATATAAAAACAGAATATCCCGTCTGACAAACACATTCGGTATGTTTACTGTTTCGCTAAAAATAAAACCAAAACAAATACCGTATTTCAACCATAACAAATTCATATATTCTCAACCCAACGTATGGGATATGTCAGATCCGAATCATGATGGTTACGGTATGCTAATAAGTAACCCTTGGTCTCCTGACGGTTACGCAACAGCCATTGACCTTATAACACCAATGTTCTGGTCAGAGGTACAACAATGGCATGATACCACGGTAGGACATCGTGGACAAGAGTATCAGGCTATGAAAAAGCACAAGGCTGACAGACTCATATCAATCGCTGAACAACATATACCGGGGTTGCACAACGCTATAGAAGCGGTATATACCAGTACCCCATTAACGTATCGTGACTACAATTTATCTCCGGAAGGCAGCGCATACGGCATACGCAAAGACAGCAATAACCCTATGCTTACTATCCTGACACCTCGTACACCAATACCGAACCTAATGCTCACCGGACAAAATCTCATGTTACACGGATTGCACGGAGTAACAATGACAGCATTATATACATGTAAACAAATTTCAACCCTGTTACAAAAATGAAAAGAATCATCACATCATTACTGTTAACCATTATCTGTAGCATAACGTTTGCACAGAACGCCAGTTTTCAAAAGGCTGTGTCAAAATACAAAACTGTAGTATCGCTTACCGCCTCTGCCACAAAAACGAGACATAATGCAGCCGTGACTAAAGACGCTGTTACCCAAGGTACCTTCTACGTCAAAAAGCCAAACAAGGTGCTAATAACATTCAACAACGGCAAGGATGCCCTGCTTATGAATGGTACAGCCTTTACGATGACAATCAATGGCCGTAAGTTTAAGACTAACAGCACACAAAATCCACAATTCAAGACTTTTCAAAATGTATTGGAAAGTATTTTCACAGGTGGAAACATAGATCTGTCAAAACTTCCTGACGTGAAAATAACTCAAAACAGCAACAGCGTTATATTAACAATAACGCCTATGATGGACAAGAAAAACTCAAAGCGGCAACTATTCAATTCCTTTGTTGTCACAATTGACAGCAACACCTCAGAACTACGTACCCTACGCATGAATGAAAAGAAAGGGAATTACACTGAATACAAATTCTCCGGATATAAGTTCGGGGCGACTGTAGCCGACAATATGTTCAAGTAAAAATAGCCTACCGATGAAAGAGCTACATGACATTTGCCAAGTACAAGTTAAATTCAGCGAGATAGATTCTATGCGCCGTGTATGGCACGGCATATACGTGAAATATTTTGAAGACGGACGCGAATCTTTTGGACGGCATTTCCCCGGATGTGACTACAAGACTATGCAAGACACCGGAATATACGCACCGATCTATGACATACAGGTAAAATGTCTCGCACCATTGGAAATGAACGACATGGCGGTAATACACACTTACTACGTACCCAAATTGGGAGCACGACTCGATTATCGCTATGAGATTTACCGCCAACGTGACAATGTTCTGGTATGTAAAGGCTCTACCACACAATTGTTTATTGACCGCAATGGAATACAGATGTATGAATGTCCGGTTTTTTATGATGCGTGGAAAGAAAAATATGTTACTTCCACATCAGATAATAAGTAATAGAGATGATACAACAAAACAAATTCAGATTATCAGCCAAGCGTCGTGGTTGTCACTTGATAACACGCGAGATATTGGAACAGCTGCCCCAACCGTTACCCAAGACAGGGTTGCTTAATCTTTTTGTGCAACACACATCATGTGGCAATTAAAGTTTTCTTCATTGTTATTATAGTTTGTCGTATTCGTTTTCTTCAGGGAGATCGAGTCTTTCAGCATTAGGATTAAATGTCTTGCCATTCATAGTTACATTGTCAAACTTAA